>ERZ859980.674-NODE-674-length-19072-cov-1.532681_pt1 | contig 19072 bp, 21 predicted proteins | sample MGYA00509984_ERZ859980 | MGnify/ENA primary metagenome ERZ859980 (study PRJEB30046, sample SAMN00715173) | human gut metagenome | study: EMG produced TPA metagenomics assembly of the A metagenome-wide association study of gut microbiota in type 2... | reverse complement strand
CAACAGACCTAATTAAATCATCCCTTGAAACATTTGATATTATGCCTGATGAAGGAGCAATAACAGGTGGCGCCTATGGGCCATATACTCAGAGCGAAAGAAAAGAAATTTATCAAACATATATTAAAGACTTAATTAAAAATGGCCTTGCTTATCCTTGCTTCATGACAAAAGAAGAATTACAAGAAATAAGAGAAGGTCAAGAGTTAAGAAAAGAGCCTATTGGTGTATATGGACATTATGCAGTTGATAGAGATTTATCATTAGATGAAATAAAAGAACATCTAAAAAATAATGATGATTATGTTGTTAGAATTAAATCTCCTGGTGATATGTCAAAACAAGTAACTCTACATGATTTAATTAAGGGTGATATTACAATGCCAGAAAATGTCATTGATGAAGTAATCATGAAAAAAGATGGTCTTCCAACATACCATTTTGCTCATGTTATAGATGATCACTTAAGCATACAACAGTTGTTATAAGAGGAGACGAATGGGTACCAAGTTATTCCAAACATCTTCAGCTATTCCAACTTATGGGATTTAAATTACCAAAATATGCTCACTATGCTCCGCTTACAAAAAAAGAAAATGGTAACATTCGTAAATTAAGTAAAAGAAAAGATCCAGAGTTTTCCGTTAGCTATTACGATGAAGCAGGTATACCTAGTGAAGGAGTAAAACTATTCTTATCAACAATTATTAATACAAACTTTGAAGAATGGTATTTACAAAATAGTGATAAGTCCTATTTAGACTTCCATTTAGTTTTAAGAAAATGCCTACCGGTGGGACATTATTTGATACCGAAAAATTAAATAATATTTGTCGTACTTATTTTTCAAGAATAAGTGCTTCAAAAATATATGAAGATAGCCTTACTTACTTTAAAAAATACGATGAAGAATTCTATAATATTATGGTAACAAATAAAGACAGATTAATAGATTTCTTAGATATTGAAAGAAATGGTAAACGTCCACGTAAAGATATAGCTACATATAAAGATGTCAAGAGTGAGTCAATGTATATGTTTAATGAATACTTCTATAAAGATAAGGAAGAAACTTATAAGGAAATAGATAAAGCAGGTATTGATGTAGAATTACTACATAAATACTTAGAAGTATTTGATGAACATGATGATAATGATACATGGTATAGTAAGATTCAAAACCTTGCTACTGAAAATAATTATGCTCCATCAACAAAAGAGTACAAAGCTTCTCCTGAATCATATAAAGGACATATAGGTAATATTTGTGAAATGATAAGACATGTAGTAACTGGAAAAAATCAAACTCCAAACCTTTCTAATATTTTAAGTATTTTAGGAAAAGAAGAAATTAGTAAAAGAATAAGCTTTTTTGAAAATTAGCTTATTTTTTTTTGACTTTATGGGTTGATTTTTTCTCAAATTAATATTATTCTTATATCTAGAATAGGAGAGTGTAAAAGAGTGAAAAATAAAAATAGAAAATACATTGTATATGTATTATTATTAATATTGTGCATAAGCATCGGTTATGCGGCCTTGTCAACAACCCTAAATATTACCGGTGTTTCTAATATTAATAGTGCTAAATGGGATATCCATTTTGAAAACGTCAAAGTTAGCGATACAAGCGTTACTGCAACTTCACCCGCTGCAATAGATGCTGCTAAAACGACCTTAACTATAGCGTTCGTCTTCCTAAACCAGGAGACAGTTACACATTTACAGTAGATGTTGTAAATGCTGGAACAATAGATGCAATGATTAGTGAGGTTATAAATACTAGTCTTGAAGCAGATACTAAAAAATATCTTGATTATACTGTTAACTATGCTAATGGATTAAGCGTTGCAGTTAAAGATCAATTAAAAGCTGGAGAAACAGTAAAAATGCAGGTTTCTGTAAAATATAAGACTGATTTAAATGCCAGCGATCTACCAACAGAGGACAAACCACTTGATTTATCATTCAGGGTAACATATATTCAAGCAGATGAGACATCAAACGCTATTACATCAAATCCAATCATGAATAGTGATACAAAAGGAAACTATCACAGTGATACATATAAATCAAAAGTAACAAAGATTAGTACTAAGAATGTTTTATCGGTTCCAGATACAGCAATTGAAAGTTGGGACGTATCAGTGGCACAAGATGGTTCGATTAAAGCTTATGTTGAAGACAATGGAGCAGGTGGTTACAATGTTACAATCTGTGCCGATGGCGAGATTTATTTAAATCCATCATCCAAATCACTATTTAGTGGTTTCACTAATTTAACTACATTAGACTTAAGTAATATAAATACAAAATGTGCATCAGATATATCACTTCTTATTACTGGATGTAGTAATCTAGTAAATCTAAGCCTACCAATACTTGATACAACTAATTTAACAAATATGAATGGAGCATTTGCCGGATGTTCAAGTCTTAAGAGTATAAAATTACAAACTTTAAACAAAAAAAGTAAATTACAGGATATGGGTGGCTTATTTAGTAGTTGTTCAGCCCTAACATCTATAGATATAAAAAGTCTTGACACCAGCAAAGTTACTAACATTAGTGGAATCTTTGGTGGAATGTCATCAATAACATCTATTGATATGAGTAATATGAATCTTAGTAGTGCAAGTGCAATTGGTGGTCTAGTTTCTGGATGTAGTAGCCTAGAAACACTAAATTTATCAGGAGTAAACTTTAGTAATGTAATGGGAGTTGGTGGATTCCTTGATGGAGCTGGAGCACTAAAAACCCTAAATATGAGTAATACAAAATTACCTAAGGCTAGAAATCTTGGTGGATTCTTATATGGTGCAACAAACCTAGAAACACTTAATTTAAGTGGTGCTGATTTCAGTGGAGTAACTGATATTAATTCAGGATTTAGCTATTCTAAGGGATTAAAAACATTAAACATGAGCAATGCCAAATTTAGTAGCTTAACTTCAATACCTATATTATTTTCAGGTTATTCTTCTTTAGAAACTGTTGATTTATCAGGAGCAGATTTCAGTAATACTACTAGTATTCAATATTTTTTCTCATCATGTAATAATTTAAAAACAGCCAATATGAGTCAAATGAATTTATCATCACTTACTAATATGCAAGGAGTATTTAGTAGTTGTAAGAAATTAACAGATGTTGATTTAAGTAATATAGTTACACCTAAAATAACCGACTTAAGTAATCTATTTAATCAATGTGAATCTCTAACTTCTGTAAACTTTAAGGGAATGGATACTCAAACTGTAACAGATATGTCTAATATGTTTTATAATTGTATAGGGCTTGTTAACATAGATCTTAGTCCACTTAATACAAAAAGCGTTACAACTATGTATCAAATGTTTTGGAATTGTACAAGCCTTGCTAAATTAGATCTTAGTAAGTTCAACACTTCAAACGTTAAGTCCATGGCTTCTATGTTCCAACAATGTTCTGCTTTAACTAGCATAGATGTTAGTAGTTTTGATACTTCTAATGTTACTAATATGGATAACATTTTTGAGTCATGCAGGAGTATAACAAGTCTAAATTTAAAGAATTTTACTACCAAAAAACTAACTTCAATGTGGGGAATGTTTAAAAATTGTGAAAAGTTAGCTTCTCTTAATATAAGTAACTTTACTACAGCAAATGTAACTAGTATGCAAGAAATGTTTGCTTATTGTAATAACTTAGGTACCATAGATTTAAGTAAATTTGATACTACCAATGTCACAAATATGAATTCAATGTTTTATAATTGTTATAAAATAAATACTAAATTAGCAATTAAAAATAACTCTATTAGTTCATATAATTACTCATCTATGTTCTCAAGTGCAGCTCGTGAAACAGGTTCGAAAATCGTTTTAGACTATATTTCAACAACATCTGATTTAGTAGATAAAATGATTGCGACAGCTTATTCTAGCAGTAACATTTCAAAGGGTAGTTTACTAGCTAGTTAAAAGAAAAAAAGTATATATGAAAATATATGCTTTTTTCAATAAAACAATAATACTTACATAATATAAATAATATAGGTTAATATAGTATAATGGAGGATATATAATGGAATTAAAAAAAGAATATTTGGATAAACTAAAAGAAGAATATAAAGAAGATAAGATTAATAATTTACGTCGTCATGCTTTAAACAAAACAAAGATCAGTGATTTAGTAAGAGTAGGAGAACAAACAGAATATACTAGAAATAACTTCTCAATTAATATAGAAACACTCCCTGTAGCAAACCAATTAGCGAGTGGTAGATGTTGGATCTTTGCTGGTTGCAATATTTTAAGAGAACGCATTGCTAAAAAATATAATTTAGAGGAGTTTGAACTTTCACAAACTATGTTGCATTCTATGACAAATTAGAAAAATGTAATTACTTCATAGAAACAGTTATATCCTTAATTGATAAAAATAATGATGATAGGACATTATCATACATCTTAACCAGAGGTATTAAGATGGTGGACAATGGGATATGTTTGTAAATATTGTAAAAAAATATGGCCTTGTGCCAAAAGATGCTTTTAACGAAACATATCAAAGTTCTAATACTAAAGAAATAGATAATATTCTTAATAGATATTTAAGAAAATTTACATCTACTATTAGAAAAATGCATCATGAGGGAAAAGATAATGAAATAAAATCACTCCACGAGAAGAGTATCAAAGAAATCTATAATCTATTGTGTAACTGTTTTGGAGTTCCACCAGTAACTTTTTCTTTCGAATATGTTGATAAGGATAAAAACTACAATATTATCAAAGACATTACTCCACATGAATTCTTAGAAGACTTTGTTGAAGCATCCCTTGATGAATACGTTAGTATTATTAATTCACCAACAGAAGATAAACCATTTAATGAATTATATACTGTTAAGTACCTAGGAAACGTTATCGAAGGCAATAAAATAAAATATATTAATTTACCAATTGAAAGATTTAAAGAGCTAGTTGTAATGCAATTGAGTGAAAAAGAAGCTGTTTGGTTTGGTAGTGATTGCAGTAAATATGGAGATAGAGAAGAAGGCCTTTGGGATGATACCAGTTATAGTGAAGAAGATCTCCTTCAAATAGATATCAGTATGGATAAGCAAACTATGCTAGATATGCGTGAAAGCGCTATGAATCACGCTATGGTTTTTACGGGTGTAAATATAGATAACCAAAAGCCAACTAAATGGAAAATTGAAAATAGTTGGGGAGATAAAATAGCTCATAAAGGATACTATGTCGCAACAGATACTTGGTTCGATAACTATGTATACCAAGCTGTAATTAATAAAAAGTATCTTTCAGCAGAAGAATTAAAAATTTTAGCAAATGATCCTATAGAGTTAGAACCTTGGGATCCAATGGGAACACTTGCTTAGTGTTCTTTTTATATTAATTAAAACAAAGTTAAATATTGATTTTATACTCGTTTTTAGATAAAATATAAATAACTGAGGTGCATAGCGATGGAAGATGTGAAGAAATATTTTAAAGAGAATAGTCAAAACACACTAAAAGATAACTACATCAAAGCATGTAGTGATGAAGTTTTCCAAAATTATGTTCACCAATTACCTATTAAAGAAGAAGTTTTAGTAAAATATACATCTTCACTAGAAGAATGTGTAAAACAAAGAAAAAAATGTATGCATTGTCCAGGCCTTAAAGAATGTCCTCAAGAAGTAAAAGGATTTGTATTAACACCCGAACAAATTGATAAAAGAGTAATTTTTTCTTATGTTGCTTGTAGTAAGAAACAAAGTATTTTGTATAAGGATAATGTTACCTACTTTGATGTTTCAAAAGATATTAGAAACGCCTCACTCAAAGAGGTTTATACTGATGATAAAGGTCGTGTCCCAATCATCAAGTACTTTAACGACTTTATGAAAAAATATGGCAAGGAAGACACCAAAGGCTTGTACTTGACCGGCTCATTTGGAACAGGTAAGACTTATTTAATATCTGCCTTATTAAATGATATGGCCAAGAAAAATATTAAAAGTACTATCGTTTATTATCCTGAATTTTTAAGAGAATTAAAATCATCCTTTGGCTCAGACTTTGATGAAAAATATAATGCTGCCAAAAAAAGCCCCATTTTATTTATAGACGATATTGGAGCTGAAAATTGCAGTAGTTGGTCAAGAGATGAAATATTAGGATCCATATTACAGTATAGAATGGAAGAACACTTAACCACTTTCTTTACGTCAAATTTGACTTTACAAGAATTAGAAAATCACCTCTCCATAACCAGTAGTGGAGTAGAAAAAGTAAAAGCAAGACGAATTATTGAAGAATTAAGCAATTAACAATCCCATTAGAATTAGTAAGTAAAAATAGGAGGAAATAATATGGATAAGGTATTAAAAAATAAGGAAAATATAATAACTATATTTAAAAATAAAAAAATAAGTAAACCTAAATTAGAAGAATACTTAGGAACAGAACTATCAAATGAAGTTATAAATGAACTTTTGTTCCTTATAAATAACATTGTAAAAAGTGATTCTTCAGTAGATATAGAAGAAAATATCATTAATATGCTAGATTATATTAAATGTTTATTAGATGAAAATGAGAATATTAATAAAAAAGCAATAGAAAGAAAAGTTCGAAAAATAGAAGAATCTTTAAATACTTATCTGCAAGAGGCAAAGTTTACCCCTCACAGAAAAGAAGAATATATTACTTTAAAGAATAATATTACGCCTTATTTAGATAGCCTTACCATCGTAAAAAAGAAAGAAATTAGTCATAATGAGCTACTTTATCAACTAATATATAATGTCAAAAATATAGAGTATATAAAACTATCTCTTGATGTTTTAAACATCACAAGTACACCTCAATTTGAAGGAAAGACACTTTTAGAAACTATTGTTATTACCTACGCTAGTAAACTAGATAAAATTGATATTATGCTAGATGAGGTTAGGTATTATGATACAGTTATTAAAATGCTTATTGAAAATGAATTATCAAATATAAGCTATGAAGATAAGAAGAAAGCTCTTTCTTATTTAAAGAAAACAAAATATACACTTAAATCAAAAGATAGGCTTGGTAGAGAAAAGACTAAATACATTTCAGCACTGATTGAATATTTAAAAGAAAACGTAAATGGTGACAAGTATTTGGATGAGTTATCAAAACGCTATAGTGTAAACATAAAAAAAGCCGATGGACCTACTTTAGGAGATATTAATCCCTACATAAATAATAGAGTTATTAGTAATGATTTCATTATTTCGATTGATAATTCTTGTACCGGTGAAATTGATGATGCTATATCATGTAAAAGACTTCCTAATGGTAACTATTTATTAGGAATTCATATTACTGATATCTTTGGCTATTTCAATATCAATAGTGCCATCGTGAAAGAGGCCTATGATAAAGTTACAACAATTTATTCTAATGGTCTATTCATTCCGATGTTTCCTATGAACATCGCTATAGATCAAGCATCTCTTATAGAAAACAGACCTCGTTATGCTGATTCTCATTACTATGAAATAACAAAGCACGGTGAAGTGGTATCTGATATTATTATGCCAACCATCATTACAAATAATAAAAAGCTTAATTATGAACAAGCCAATAAAATTATTAAAGAAGATAAAAGTAGAAATGAAGAATTATTAACTACTATAGAAAGTCTAATAGAAGTAGAAGATATTTTAGAAAGAAAGTTTCAAACAAGTTCACTCTATCTAAGTAATAAAGTTAATACACTAGATCCATCCTGTAGTAAAGTAGGGCAGAGTGCTGCTGAAAAGATAGTTCTATACACTATGCTTTTAGAAAATAGTAATATGGCCGAATATTTCTATAAAAATAATTATCCTTTAATTTATAGAACTCACTCTTTTGAAACCAACTATGAACAAGAAAAAGAAAATATTTTAAAACAGTTAAACATGATAGGAACAGATGATATCGATAAATTTATAAAGTCACTAATAGATATTAAACCACAATCAACCTATGCTATTTCAGGAAGTCATGAAGGTCTAGGCCTAAAACATTATTGTCACTCAACATCTCCCGAAAGAAGATTTGCTGATTTATGGAACAGATATTTAAATAAAAGATGTCGTATGGAAAATAGTAATGACCCTGATATCTATAAACTAGAAAAAGAAACCAAAAGAGTAATAGAACGTATAAATGAACAACTAATTCATATAAATAGTTTTTCTGTTGATTATAATGAATATTTAAGAAAAAATAAGCAAAAGATTAAGACTAAGTAGTTGCAATGAAAGAAAAATTGTGATATAAATTAAATGTACGTTAAATACAAAGAGAAAGGACATGATTAACTTTAATCTTTTTAAAGAGAGTCTAAGCTGCTGGAATTTAGATAAAAGACAAGTTAGTTACTACCTTTTTAGTAGAATTATGCAAAGTAATTCCGGGGAAACTCGTTACATTTATAAGTTAAACAAAGGATGGTACCGTGCTTATGCACTCCTGTATCATCCTTTTTGTGTGGAAAGGAAATGTCTATGAGAAAGTTTGAAAAGATAAGCTTTGAACAATTTAAAAAAGATGTCTGTTCTGATGAAGATTTATATAATGAATATAGTCTTCCTAAACGAGGTACCAAGTATAGTGCTGGCTATGACTTTTTCGCATTACAGCCATTCACTCTAAAACCAGGAGAAACCATAAAAGTACCAACAGGTGTTAAGGTCACGATGAATGAAGACGAAATGTTGATGATTGTTGTAAGAAGTAGTCAAGGGTTTAAATATAACGTTAGATTATGTAACCAAGTAGGAATTATAGAAAGCGACTATTACAACAATGAAACAAATGAAGGACATCTTTTTATAAGACTTCAAAACCATGGAGATAAAGATTATATAGTTAAAAAGGGCGACGCTATTTGTCAAGCTATATTTACAAAATTTTTAACTGTAGATAATGAAGAAAAAATAACAACAGAAAGGATCGGTGGATTTGGTTCCACTAATGGTAGATAATATGAATATTAAAGAAAATGAAAGATTACAACGTTTAAATCACAGTGGAGCACATTTACTTGCTCAAGCTGTAAAACATTTATATCCTAATGCAAAGTTTTGGGTAGGACCAGTAATTGAAGAAGGATTCTATTACGATATTGATTTAGGAAATGTTACTCTAACAGAAGAAGATTTGCCTAAAATTGAAAAGGAAATGAAGAAAATAGTAAAAGACGGTAAGAAGATCATTAGACATGAATTAACAAGACAAGAAGCTTTAGAAATGTTTAAAAATGATGAATATAAGATAGATCTTATCGAAAGAATGCCAGAGGATGAAGTAATAACTTGCTATTCTCAGGGTGATTTTACTGACTTATGTCGTGGACCACATGTTGAAAGCACTAAAGAGTTAAAGCACTTTAAACTTTTAAAAGTATCTGGAGCATATTATAAAGGTGACTCCAAAAATAAAATGCTTCAAAGAATTTATGGTATTTGCTTTGATACAGAAGAAGAGTTACAAAAGCATCTTGAATTCTTGGAAGACTGTAAACAAAGAGATCACAGAAATTAGGTAAAGATTTGGGCATATTTATGTTCTCAGAATTAGTAGGAAAAGGTCTACCAATGTGGTTACCTAATGGCTTTACAGTAAGACAAAACCTTGTAAATTATATTATGAATAAAGAAATTAGCTTAGGTTACAAACATGTTATGACACCATCACTAGGAAATGTTGATTTATATAAAACATCAGGTCACTGGGATCACTATAAAGAAGATATGTTTCCAGCAATGGAATTAGATGATGAAGCTTATGTTTTAAGACCGATGAACTGTCCACATCACATGATGATGTTTAAAAATAGCCTTCATTCATATCGTGATCTACCAGTAAGAATAGCAGAAATTGCTAATGACTTCAGATATGAAGCTAGTGGGGCAGTATGCGGTATTGAAAGAACAAGAGCCTTCACTCAAAATGATTCACACATTTTCTGCCGCCTTGATCAAATAAAAGATGAATTCCAAGGAGTAGTAAAATTAATACTTGATGTTTACAAAGACTTTGGCTTCAATGACTATGAATTCAGATTATCATTAAGAGATAAAAATGATAAAGAAAAATATTTCGATAACGACGAAATGTGGGATAAAGCAGAAAATGAATTAAGAAAAGTTTTAACAGAACTTAATATACCATTCTATGAGGCAGAAGGAGAAGCTGCATTCTATGGACCTAAATTAGACGTCCAAGTAAAAAGCGCAATTGGACATGATGTAACCCTTTCAACATGTCAATTAGATTTCTTATTACCAGAAAGATTTGAACTTACATATATAGATGAAGAAGGCAAGAAAGTAAGACCAGTAGTAATTCATAGAGCAATTCTTGGTTCTCTAGATAGATTTATTGCCTTCCTATTAGAAGAAACAAAAGGTGCACTACCATTATGGCTTGCTCCAGTTCAGGTAAATATTATTCCCGTATCAAGTGAACACCAATTAGACTATGCCTATGAAGTAAAAGAAATATTAGAAAAATCAGGAATAAGGGTGGAAGTAGATGCTCGTAATGAAAAACTTGGTTATCGTATGAGAGAGTCTCAAACTAAAAAAATCCCATATACCTTAGTTCTAGGTGATAATGAAAAAGAAAATAAAACTGTAACCTATAGAAAACATGGTAGCAGTGATAAAGAAACTCTAAGTATTGATGATTTTAAAGAATTAGTATTAACACAAATAGAAGAAAAGGCTCTTTAAAATAGTTTAAAAAGATTAACTAGAAGGAAACTTCTAGTTTTTTTATGTGTCAATCTTTGATAATTATTGTCAAAAAACTTTACAAAATAAATAACATGGGGTATTATTATGGTAAGCAGTGGTTAATAGTGGGGAAAAGTGGTGAATATTTATGTTAATGGGAGAATACCATCACAATATAGATGATAAAGGAAGATTAACAATTCCCTCTAAATTTAGAGATGATTTAGGAGAAAAGTTTGTAATCACAAGAGGCCTTGAGAATTGCTTATTTGCATATTCTTTAGAGGACTTTCAAAAAATAGTTGCTGAATTACAAAAAATCCCATTTACTAAAAAAGATGCCCGCCAGTTTATGCGATTTTTCCTATCTGGAGCCACTACTGTAGAATTTGATAAACAAGGACGTATTAACATTTCTTCTCCTTTAATTTCCTACGCTGAATTAAAAAAAGAATGTATTATCATAGGAACAGGAGATAGACTTGAAATATGGTCTAGCAACAACTGGAATGATTTCTTTGATTCTACAAAAGATAATATGTCCGATATAGCTGAAAACCTATTCAGCAATAATATAGACTTGTAGGTGATAATATGCATATTAGTGTTTTAAAAGATGAATTGATAAACAATCTAAACCTAAAAGAGGATAGTATTATTGTTGATGGAACACTTGGTTATGCCGGAGATAGTAGTATCATCTTAGAAAGAATAAAAAAGGGGTTTTTATTCGCCTTCGATCAAGATAGTGAAGCAATAGAATATAGTACCAATGTTTTAAATAAGATTGGTACTAACTTCACTATTATTAAAAGTAATTTTGTTAATCTTAAACAAGAATTAAACAAACGCGGAATTGAAAAAATAGATGGTGCTATATTCGACTTAGGAGTGTCAAGTCCCCAACTAGACAATGGAAGACGAGGATTTAGTTATCATGAAGATGCAAGACTCGATATGAGGATGGATAAAGATAATCCTCTAGACGCTTATTATGTTGTAAATAATTATGATTTAAATGATTTAACACGAATATTTAGAGATTATGGTGAAGATAAGTTTGCTTATCAAATAGCTAAAAAAATAGTCAAGCAAAGAGAAGAAAAACCAATTGAAACAACATTAGAGTTAGTAGAAGCAATCAAGAGTGCGGTTCCTGAGAAAGAAAAGAGAAAAAAACATCCTGCTAACAAATATTTCAAGCTATAAGAATAGAAGTAAATCACGAACTAGATGTTATAAAGCCAGCCCTAGAACAAGCTTTAGAAATGCTAAATGTTGGTGGAAGAGTAGAAGTTTAACATTTCATTCTCTAGAAGATAAAATAGTAAAAAAATATTTTAAAGAAGTATGTAGTATAGATGATAAAATTAAAGGATTACCCAATATACCAAAAGAATACTTACCAGATTTTAAATTAGTAGTTAATAAAGCTATAATACCAACAGATAAAGAATTAGAAAATAATAATAGAGCACGAAGCGCCAAACTTCGCATAATAGAAAGAGTAAAATAAGGAAAGTGATAATATGAAAAAGAAAAAGATGAAGAAAAAGGTTAAAATATCTAAATTTGAAAGACTAATTTATACGCTTGCTGTTACATTAGTGTTAATGGCTCCAATTTCAATAGTCTTTTCTAAAGCAACACTTTCAAAATTAAACTTCGAGGTAGAAGAAAAGAAACAAGAAATAACATCTCAACAGAAGAAAAATGATTCTCTAGCTATGGCTATTGATGAATTAGCCTCTCTTACTAAGATTCAACAAGTTGCACAAAGTGAAGGATTGAGTTATAATAATGCTAATATAAAGGTTGTAAGATAGACAGTTAAGGACGTGGTTTAATTGAAAAAGGAAAAGGGAAGGAACAATGTAAAGTATAGTAAGTTACTTATTATTGCCTCTCTTTTTTTGTTTGTCATAATGATATTAAGATTATTACAATTATCACTTTCTAAAACTATCGATGATACCAATCTTCAAGAACTGGCTTCTAAAAGAACTACTAGGACCACAACCCTTAGCGCCAAAAGAGGAACAATATATAGTTCCAATAAGGATGTTTTAGCGCAAAATGTTACATCTTATAAATTAATTGCGTATTTGAGTCCTAAGAGAACAACCAATAAAAATAAGCCTCAACATGTAGTAGATAAAGATTTAACTGCTGAAAAGCTTGCTCCTATACTTGGCATGACAAAAGAAGAGATTCTTACTTATTTAAACAAAGAAAATAAATATCAAACAGAATTTGGTAGTAAAGGAAAAGGTCTTACAGAATTAGAAAAGAATCAAATTCAAAATCTAAACTTACCAGGACTAGATTTTGTTGAAAGTTATAAAAGATATTATCCTAAAGGAAACTTCCTATCTTATACCTTAGGTTATGCTACAACTGAAGAGGATAAAGATGGCGAACAAGTTATAAAAGGTAAAATGGGACTAGAACTTTATTATGATAACATCTTAAAAGGTGAAGATGGTTATGTTACTTATCAAAAGGATTTAAAAGGTTATAAAATTTCTGGTACCAAAGAAATAAAAAAAGATGCCGTTCAAGGTAAAGATATATATTTAACAATTGATAGTAATGTGCAATTTTTTGTAGAGCAAGCCTTAACTAATGCCAAGAATAATTACGGGTATGAATGGTTTACAATGGTTATAATAGATGCCAAAACAGGTAAAATTTTAGGAATGTCATCTAATCCTAATTTTGACTTAAACACAAGAGATAATATTACTAACTATCTTGATTTAACTATTTCCTCACCATATGAGCCTGGTAGTACCATGAAAACATTTACTTATATGGCAGCCATGGAAAACGGTGTATATAATGGAAGTGCTACCTATAAATCTGGTGAATATACCACAACAGATGGTACTGTTATTGGTGACTGGAATAGAAATGGTTGGGGTTATATTACCTACGATAGGGGATATGCTCTATCTTCCAATGTTGGAGTCATAAACCTATTGAAAAACTTTATGAATAGTGCCATGTTAAGACAGTACTATAGAAAATTAGGATTTGGTAAAAAAACAGGTATTACACTTCCTAATGAAAGTACTGGTCAAATAAGTTTTAAATATGAAACTGAAGTCTTTAATGCTGGTTTCGGTCAAGGAATTAAACAACACCACTTCAAAATGTTCAAGCTATGACACCTCTTACCAATGATGGTATGCTTTTAAAACCATATGTTGTAGAAAAAATTGTTGACCCAGATACTAAAGAAGTAGTTTATAAAGGTAAAAGAACCGAAAAAGAACGTGTTGCTTCAACTCAAACAGTTCAGAAAATGATTCAATTAATGGATGATACTGTTAATGGAATAGGTAATACCGGATCAGGCTTTAGAATACCTAGCGGTGAATTATTGGTAAAACAGGAACCGCCCAAATAGCCGCCACCAATGGTCGAGGATATTTAAATGGCAAGGAAGATATTATTTCTTCATTTTCTGGAATTTATCCTAAGAGTAATCCTCAATTTATTATTTATGCCTCTGTTAAAAGACCGGCAGGAGGAAGTCAAAAGGGCGTTTCAACTGCTGTAAAAGAAGTAGTAAGCAATCTTTCAAAATACTATGGAACCGAAGTAACAGAAACGGAAGGAGAAAAAATAACTACTTACAAACTTCCATCACTAGAAAATAAGAAATTAGATGAAGCTCGTCAATTACTAACTGCTAATAATATTACTAATCAAATAATTATTGGTAATGGGGATAAGGTAATTAACCAATATCCAGAAAAAAATATTAGTATTACCAATAAAGATAAAATATTCTTAGTAACTAACGACTCTAATATTACAATACCAGATGTAAATGGATATTCCAGTAAAGATGCAACTAGTCTTTTAAATTTATTAGGTATAAAAACTAAATTAACAGGAACTGGATATGTAACAGCACAGAGTATAGCAGCAGGTACTGCCATTACGCAGGGAATGGAAATAGAATTAACTTTAAATCCTAAATTTGATGCTGGACAATAACTTCTTGTTATTGTCTTTTTTTCCTTTTCTGTGCTATACTTATAAAGGTGATATCATGGAAAAGCCTAATAAAACAAAAAGAGAAATAGTAAAAATGCTTTTAAATAGGGAAATAGATGCCCAAGATGAGGAAGCCTTATTGGATTTACTAGTAGATCAACCTATTTCTATAGATGTAGATAAACAAGAAGAATCAAAAATGAGTTTCGGTGATCACTTAGCCGATAAAATTTCGGCTATCGCTGGTAGTTGGTTTTTTATAGCACTATTCATCTCATTTTTAATTATTTGGATAGTTTTAAATACTGTTTTACTGAATAAAAACCAGCGCTTAGATGAATATCCATTTATTCTTTTAAATCTTTTATTATCATGTATTTCCGCATTACAAGCGCCTATAATTATGATGAGTCAAAATAGACAAAGCGAAAAAGATAGTCTAAGGAATCAAAATGATTATCGCATTGATTTAAAGAGTGAGCTGATTCTAGAAGAGTTACATGATAAAATTGAAACTATAAATAAACAACAAAAAGATATTATTCGTAGATTGGACCGAATAGAAAAAAGTGGAAGTGAACAAAATAATGAATAAAAAAATTCCTAGATTCATAATTCTAATTTCAATTATCAGTTTTATTTGTGTTGGTTGCAGTGATGATACAAAAAATAAAACAGCAAAGACGGATGAAAACGTTCTTCACTGTAAAAGAAAGGCAACTACTACAGATGGAGCCAGTACATCCTTAACCTATAGCATTTATTATGATGGTGACTACGTTACAAAAACAGTTTCTGTAGAAAAGGTAACATCAGATGATGATGCAATCCTTAAAAAATATCAGACAGCCTATGAAAATGTTTTTTCACCATATAAGAATATTGATTATTATGATAATAAGGTAACTACAACATCAAATAGTGTTATTAGTACGACTGTCATAGATTATAATAAAGTAGATATAAATAAGATAATTGCAATTGAGGGTAGTGATGATAATATTTTTGAATCTGACGGAAAGGTAAAAAAAGAAACTCTAACAACTTTATATAAAAAATATGGAACTACATGTGAGTAGTTCTTTCTTGTTTGAATAGTTTAATGGATAAAATACTTCCCCCCGAAGGAAGCAATGTGGGTTCGACTCCCACTTCAAACACCATTTTTATATATACATTTACATAAATATATGATAGTATAATGTTATGCCGATATAGTTTAGTGGTAAAACAGATCCTTGGTAAGGATCAGCGTAAGTTCAATTCTTACTTTCGGCACCATAGGGAAATCCGCTCGAACCTTTTTATAGTTTCGAGAATAAATAGACAATCAATTCTAAATTAGGATTGATTTTTTTCTTGTTTAGAAAAAAGTCTTTCAAAGAAAGGATTGATTAAAATGGTAAATGTTATCAAGCAAGAAGTTAGAGTGAAAGAATCATTAAGAAAGAGATTAGAATTTATTTGTGAGTTTTGTAGAGTTAAACCAATTATTATTAATGGTAATTTAAGAACAATAGATAAAACTAATCTTACATATCTGGAACCACATAGAATAATAATTAATGATATAACCTTTTTAGCTTTTAATTATTCTAATGAGATATTTATTGAAAACTTAAATAATAAGATTAAAACTCTAACTGAAAATAATAAAGCACTTAATTTAAGAGTTAAGACTTTAAATGATACGATTAAAGAAAAAGACAATGAAATATCATTTTTAAAATCTAAAATACAAGATTTAAAAAATACTATTGAATATTGGAAAGATAAATTTGATAAATTAATATCTTTCTTACATGATAAACTTCATAGTTGGTATGATAAGGATGATAAATATATTGATGTTGTTAATGATCTGTATGATGATAATGTTTTAGATGATGATGACATTGAAGAATTAGATTTAAACAAAGAAAAAGATGATTTAGAAAGATAATGGGAAAGTATGTTAAAAACAGCCAAAATATGGTATGATTTCTTTATTAGGAGAGTGTAGTTTTATGGATTTAGAAAAAGAGATAAAAAAGATACAAGAACGAAATAAAAGAGTTGAATTAGATAAAGCATGGGAAACAAGTTGGACTAGAAAAATATGTATTATGATTCTAACTTATATAGTAGTTATTATATATTCATATGTTATAAGAAAATATGATAATATATTCTTAAGTTCATTAGTACCAGTAATAGGTTTTACACTATCTACTTTATCTTTAAAATTAGTTAGAAAGATTTGGGAAAATAATAATAAATAAATGGAGTTGATTTAATGGCTGTTGAATTATATAAACATAATGCATACGCTTATGAGCAAATAGAGGAAAAATTAAAGACAAGTAATAGAACATGTGTTATTCATCCTACAGGTAGTGGTAAATCGTTTATCGCAATTAAATGGTTATATGAAAATAGGAATAGAAATTGTTTATTTCTTACATCTCAAAAACCTATTATAGATCAAATTATAAGACATATCGAAAGTTGTGGCTTAACATTAAATGATTTTCCAAATTTAAAATTTGATTTATACCAGAATATAACAGAACAAGTTGCTAAAACATATTCTACTGATTGCATAGTTTTAGATGAGTTTCATAGATGTGGTGCACCAGAATGGGGTAAAGGCTTAGATGTTTTATTAAATAATAATTCTAATGCTAAAGTTTTAGGATTTTCAGCAACACCAATAAGATATTTAGATGATTGTAGAAATTGACAGAAGAATTGTTTGATAATAATATAGCATCTCAAATAACTTTAGTAGAAGCAGTTGCTAAAGGTATTTTACCATTACCTACATATATAAATGCACTATATTCATTTGATGAAGATATACAAAGAATTCAAAAAAAAATAAATAGATTAGCATCTGAAAGTGATAGAAAATTATTTCAAGAAAAATTTGATTCGGCAAAAAGATTATTAGAAAAAAGTGAAGGTTTAGAAAAAGTATTTTCAAAAAACATAACTAAATCAAACGGAAGATTCATTGTTTTTTGTAGAGATGTAGAACATATGAATAGAATGATTGAAGAATCAAAAAATTGGTTTGAATCAGTAAATGATAACATTGATATATATAGTGTTATTTCAACAAATAAAGATTTTGATAATCGTAATTCTATAGAAAGTTTTGAAACATCAAATAATGATCATTTAAAATTATTATTTTGTGTAAATATGCTGAATGAAGGATTACACGTAAATAATATAGATGGTGTTATAATGCTTAGACCAACTATTTCTCCAATTATTTATTTACAACAATTAGGTAGAGCACTCTCTGTTGGGCATAATGAACATCCTTTAATTTTTGATATAGTAAATAATAGTTTAGGAATAAAAGATATAGATAAATTTTATGAACAAGTTAAACGACAAATTCAAGCAGGAACAAATAATCCAGCAATTTCTGGTTATAAAGATATTGATATTGGAAGTTTTAAAGTAATTGATGAAATGTCTTCAATGATTGATTTATTTGATATTATAGATAAATCACTAACTAAAGAAACTTATGATAATTCCAAAGAAAAAAAACTATATGATGATTTAATTGAATTAGGTCATCAACCAAACAGAAATAATTCCAAGGAAGAATCTACTTTATATACTACTTTAATAAATCATGGTAAAGAATGGTTATCAGAAGAACAACTTGAAATTTTAAAACAAATGGGAATATATATTCCTGAAAAATTGAGTCAAGAAGATTTATCGGCAATTTTGTTTGAAGAATTAATGGAATTAGGACATCAACCTAGCCAAGCAATTCCAGAGGAAAGTAATTTGTATAGTAGATTGGTGCAAAGAGGTGCTAAATACTTAACAGAAGAACAACTAAAGGAGTTATCAAACTATGGTATTTATATTCCAAAAGCAATAACTCAAGATGAAAGAAGCAATCAACTGTTTAATGAATTAGTTCAATTAGGACATCAACCTGCTAGAACAAGTAAGGATAAAGCAGAAGCAAATCTATATGGAAGATTACAAAGACATGGTAAAGAATGGCTTACAGAAGAGCAATTACTAGAATTATCTAAATTGGAATAACATTACCAAAAATAAAAGATGAAAGTAGAGAATCTGAAGAATTCTTTAACGAATTAATGTCATTAGGGCATCAACCTAAAAAATCTAATCCAGATGAAACAAGTTTATATAGGAAGTTACAGCGTAGAGGTAGTACATTATTAACTCCAGAACAAAGAGAAAAACTATCACAATTAGGTATAGCTATACCCGTTAAACTTGAAGAAAGTGATTATATTGAACAAGCATTTTGTGGCTTGGTTA
>ERZ859980.672-NODE-672-length-19101-cov-2.355770_pt1 | contig 19101 bp, 22 predicted proteins | sample MGYA00509984_ERZ859980 | MGnify/ENA primary metagenome ERZ859980 (study PRJEB30046, sample SAMN00715173) | human gut metagenome | study: EMG produced TPA metagenomics assembly of the A metagenome-wide association study of gut microbiota in type 2... | reverse complement strand
TTTGCCAATGTATTTAACTAACTTTCCATTTAGCTATTGCCTCTCACTCGCTTATTGATCAATCCCCAACTCCCGCAATGCCTCCTCCCAATAAGAAGGAGCAATATTATACCAGGGATCTTTATATCCGTTCAATTTCATCACATGAAATAGTGCGGTCCCGTGGGAGACTTCACCGGTATACAATAAATGTTGTGTGATCCGGCACCAATAAGGTGACAGATCCCAAAGGCCGGATTCGTGAAGCTCCTTTATAACTTTTTCCACATCATATTCCAGTGAAATAAATTCGGGGTTCCAACCGCAGCTATCGGAGGTCAATATCATGTACTGCGTTTTGTGGGGAGATTTCAGGGGGACACCCACAGCTCCGGCGTTTATTATCTTCTTTTCACTGTTATAAACGATTCCCTGAATATGTGTGTGACCGCATACGATATAGTTTTCCTGACATTTATGAAGAATATCCTTGAAATCCTCACTGTTTGGATGCAGCTCTTTATTGTTGGCAAAGGGGGTTCCGTGACAGACCAGTACTGGCTCCATTCCATCGAACGCAATTCTCTGGCTTATTGGCAGAGACTCAAAGAAATCAATATCAGCGGAGGTGAGATTTTCATAATTATAAAGCATTGCCATAATGCTGTGATTCCCGTTTTTCCAGTCGCACCTCACATCTTTTCTGCGGTTGATCCAGTAGTCCTCCTTATTTCCTCTTATGAAAAAACAGGAATAGTTACTCCGTAGCTCATAAAGAATTTCCAGTGTCTTTTTGGGATAGGGAAATTCTCCCAGATAATCGCCTAAAAAAAGATAGGCATCGACCTGCTGTTCCCAAGCATGCTTCAGACAGCTTTGCAAGGCTATGTAGTTGCCATGGATATCGGACAGGATTGCCAGCTTCATTCGTAGTGTTTCCCTTTCTTATTTGTTGTGTATGGAATCATTTTCTGGAGAAATGAAAATCACAGTAATCCTCGCCCCAGCCTAAAGTTTTCGTCCGGGAGAAGGCCAGTTTTTTTAGGCCGCCGTAGGTCACGTTGTCGGCATCGCAGAAGATGTGGCACAGCTTCGGGCAGTTGTTCTCAACGCAGGCGGTGTGCCAGAGGCATTTTGTGATGGTTACATCGAAGGAAGCGCTGGTGTGATCCTGTGTACTTTCATGCAGGTCGGAGGAGCGCATGACCTTCCGGAAAATACTGCTGTAAAGGAAGAAGAAGCCGGGGATCCGCTCCATTTTTGCCATGGAGGAGTGCATATTTGCTCTGACAATAGTAAACATATATTTTTGTAGATATGCGGAGGTTTCCTCTTCCGAAAAGCCCTCCTGTAACAGCGTCTTATACAGCGCTACACAGGGAAGAATGGTCTGAATCAGCGTTTTCTGCTGGCTTTTTGATTTGTTTTCTGTATTTTTGCTTTCTATCAGCGTGTGGAACAACTGCTCCTGCGTATCAAACAAAGCGCTGCCCCGATCCTGTCCAAATTCTTCTATTAGAAATGCCATGATCTGTTCCTGTCGTTTGACCTTCATCGTTCGTAACACCTCTCTAAAGCGGAATCCATCTGGATTCCCAGATTACCGCCGCATCCTTCTGATTTTCCAGTGAGGCGGTAAAAAAAGACATTTTAACCTCGATTTATCCATATTATACCGCCTGCGTACCGCGATTGTCTTTATAAGCGGTAAATTTTCTGAAACTTACTTCCCCAAGTGCTCCATTTCACCGCCTGTGACAGAGATAACGGCATGGAAGCGGTAATAAAGAGACAGGATTCGACAATGCCCCGGGCTTTCCGGCGGTAATTTCTAAAAAAGACTCCCTAAAACAGAGGGAGTCCCGGCATAGCGAACGTATTACCCGTTCTCTTTCGCAAAATATTCCTTTGTCATCTTCACTACAACGCCGGACAGCAGGAACACGGCGATCAGGTTGGGGATGACCATGAGTCCGTTGAAGGTCTCGGCGATGCTCCACATCAGTCCCAGGTTCATAGTAGCGCCCACGATAGCAGTGAGGGAATACAGCACCATGAAAGGCATGTTGGAGCGGGAGCCGAAGAGGAATTCGATACATCTGGTACCGTACAGTCCCAGCCAATGATGGTGGAGAAAGCGAAGCAGCACATCGCCACAGCGGTAAAGATCGATACCCAGCTGCCATAGACAGCGGTGAAGCCACTGATGGTCAGCTCTGCACCGGCAGCTTCACCGTAATTTACGGATACGCCACTGCACAGGATGACCAGCGCTGTCATGGTACAGATGATGATGGGTCCACGAATACTTCAAAGATGCCGAAGAAGCCCTGTTTTACCGGTTTCTTCGTATCAGCACAGGCATGGGCGATGGATCCGGTACCAAGACCGGCTTCGTTGGAGAAGATACCGCGGGATACGCCTTTTTTCATGCTCATGAAGAAGCTTCCTACCACACCGCCGGTCACAGAGGCGGGATTGAAAGCCCCTTCGATAATAGAAGCCAATACAGCAGGTACAGACTTAATATGGAAAATGATCACACCCAGTGCCAGCACAATATACATGATCGCCATGAAAGGTACCAGCTTGGAGGTGACATTGCCGATACGCTTGATGCCGCCGATCAGGATTAGGGCAATGATGATCGCCAGAGCCACGCCGATGATCAGGTTGACAAGCTTTACAGCATCTGCAGGCAGTACGTTAAAGCTGCTCAGAGCAGAATCAATGGCAGTAGTGATCGTATTGACCTGTGTGGCATTACCGGTACCGAACACAGCCAGCACACCGAAAGCGGCGAACAAATACGCCAGGAAGTGCCATTTTTTATCCAGTCCGTTCTTAATATAATACATGGGGCCGCCTACCAGGTCTCCCTGTGCATTGGTCTCGCGGAAGTGTACAGCAAGCGTTACCTCGGCGAACTTGGTGCACATGCCGAGCAGCGCAGATACCCACATCCAGAATACCGCACCGGGGCCGCCGATAGCGATAGCACCTGCCACACCGGCTACGTTACCCGTGCCTGCCGTAGCGGCGAGAGCGGTACATACCGCCTGAAAAGGTGTCAGGGCTCCGTCGGAGGCCTCTTTTTTCTTCATCATACGTCCCAGTGTCACCTTCATGGAATAGGGGAACTTTCGGATCTGCAGGAAGCGCGTCCGGATACTTAAATACAGACCGACACCGATGATACAGATCATGGCGGGGACACCCCAGATGAAATTGTTGACAACACTGTTGACTGCTTCAATTGTGGATAACATAAACAGAATCTCCTATCATTTGTGGATATAAGGCAAATACTTTTACAGATTAACATATTTTCACATATGCTGCCACAAAAATCTTGATTTCCGGGCAGTGTATCATGGAATCTGTTTTTTCGAAAAGATAAATATTTGTTGCATGGAAGAAAATTCACAATTATTATAATAGAAAAGGGATAAATAAGGAGGACCAAAATGGAAGCAGATATCAGATGGCTGGACGATCCGAAGGTGTTCCGGGTCGGTCAGCTGCCAGCCCACAGTGATCATCCGATCTATCAGGATACGGAAGAAGCGACAGAGGGCAGAAGCTCTCTGGTGCAGTCTCTGGACGGAAACTGGGAGTTTGCCTATTCTGTGAATGCCGCAAGCCGTCCGGTGGATTTCTACCGGGACAATGCCGGGGATACAGAATTCGAAACGATCCATGTACCGGGGCATATTGAGTTATCCGGTTACGACAAAATTCATTATATCAATACCATGTATCCCTGGGAGGGGAAAATTTACCGCCGCCCGGCTTACACGCTGGGAAAAGGATTGGCAGAAGGTGCTTTCAGCGAAGCAGAGTATAATCCTGTAGGAAGTTATCGCAAGCGTTTTCACCTGGCGGAAGGCCTGCGGGGAAAAAGGGTGATCATCTGTTTCGAAGGTGTGGAACAGGCGATGTATGTCTGGCTGAACGGGCATTTCGTGGGATATGCCGAGGACAGCTTTACTCCCTCTGAATTCGATCTGACACCTTATATTAAGGAAAAGGACAATCTGCTGGCGGTGGAAGTGCATAAGCGCAGTACGGCTGCTTTTCTGGAGGATCAGGATTTCTTCCGCTTTTTCGGAATCTTCCGGAGTGTGGAATTATATGCCAAGCCGCAGTGGCACGTGGAAGACCTTTGGGCGAAGCCTTATTTTTCCGTAGAGGATGGAAAAGGCACGTTAGATGCAGCAATCAAAATATCTGCTGAGGGTGAGGGACAGCGTCCGGGCAAAATGCGTGTATGTCTGTCGGATGCCAACGGGAAATGCCTGTTGGAGCAGACACAGATTTTGCAGTCACAGGCGGAGCAGACGTTGCACCTTCGGGAAACATTGGCAGAAAAAGTAATCCCCTGGAGCCATGAGAACTCGTACTTATATCAGTTGGATATCACTCTGACAGACAGTGAGGGGGAAGTGACGGAAGTGGTGCCATATAAAATAGGCTTCCGTGATTTTGCGCTGGATCCTCAGGATAAGGTAATGAAGCTGAATGGTGAGCGGCTGGTGATTTGTGGAGTGAACCGCCATGAGTGGAATGCAGCTTCCGGACGGTGTATTTCCCTGGAAGACATGAAATGGGACATCGAATGCTTCAAACGTAACCATATCAATGCGGTCAGAACCTGTCATTATCCGGACCGCAAGGAATGGTACGGACTGTGTGATGAAGCCGGAATCTATGTGATGGCGGAGACGAATCTGGAGAGTCACGGCTCCTGGCAGAAGATGGGAGCTGTGGAACCTTCCTGGAATGTGCCCGGTTCCCTGCCGGAGTGGAAGGAAGCGGTAGTGGACCGTGCCAGAACCAATTTTGAATGCTTTAAGAATCATCCTTCGATCCTGTTCTGGTCTCTGGGAAATGAATCCTATGCCGGAGATGATATTGCTGCCATGCAGCAGTTTTTCAAGGAAAAGGACGATCAACGGCTGGTACATTACGAAGGTGTCTTCCACAACAGAGCTTATGAAGACCGGATCTCGGATGTGGAGAGCCGTATGTACGCATACCCGCAGGAAATTATAGATTATCTGGAACATGACCCCAAGAAACCCTATCTGTTATGCGAATATATGCATGACATGGGCAATTCTCTGGGCGGAATGAAGTCCTATATGGAATTATTGGACCGCTTTGAAATGTATCAGGGCGGATTTATCTGGGATTATATTGACCAGGCGCTTTGGGTGGAAGATGAAGTCACAGGACGGAGAGTCCTGCGCTATGGCGGAGACTTTGATGACCGTCCCAGCGACTATGAATTTTCCGGCAACGGAATTCTTTTCGCAAATCGCAGCGAAAAACCGGCAATGCAGGAGGTGAGATACTATTATGGCATTCAGAATCGTGATCGGTGATGTGACCATCGGAATACAGGGACAGGATTTTGCCTATATTTTCTCTGTAGGAATGGGCGGCATGGAATCTTTATATAAGGATGGAAAAGAGTGGCTGTACCGGGCTCCCAGACCGGCTTTCTGGCGGGCAGCCACGGACAACGACAGAGGTAATGGCTTTGTTTTCCGCAGTGCGGTCTGGTCTGCGGCGGATCGTTTTGTGCGCTGTGTAAAGGTAACGGCCCGGATGGATGAGCAGGAGATCAGCATGCCTCCGGCACCGGAAAATAATAAATACAACGGTGATGAAACCTGTGACCGGTTTGAAATCTCCTATACTTACGAGACACCCACTGTACCGGTAACGGAAGTCACGGTAAGCTATCTGGTGGAATCGGACGGCCGGATCCATGTACAGGTGGATTATCTCGGAAAACAGGGACTGCCGGAGCTTCCGGTATTGGGCTTAAGATTTTTAATGCCCACAGCGGCGGAAGGCTATACTTACGAAGGTTTGTCCGGAGAGACCTATCCGGACCGTATGGCAGGAGGAATTCCCGGTGTGTATGAAGTACAGGGATTGCCGGTGACACCCTATATGGTGCCTCAGGACTGTGGGATGCATATGCAGACCAAATGGCTGGAGATCGTCAGGAAGACTTCCCTGGATAATACAGACCGTGGAGAAAGAAGCAGCCGTTTAAAAATAACCGCGGAGGAGGGAAAACACTTCGCATTTTCCTGCCTGCCTTATACGGCACAGGAACTGGAAAATGCCATGCACCACGAAGAACTACCTCCTGCCCGCAGGACGGTGGTATCCATCCTGGGAGCAGTGAGGGGCGTGGGTGGTATCAACAGCTGGGGCGCTGATGTGGAAGATGCTTATCATATCAGCGGAGAACAGGATATCACTTACGGATTCTGGATCGATTGAAATACTTCCCCGATCGGTCCCTGAATCAGGAGATCTGCGTGGCTGTCTCTGGGTGTTGCACTCTTGTTGATGACCACCAGCTTATCTCCCTGAAAATAATCAATTAACCCGGCTGCGGGATAGACAGCCAGAGAAGTGCCGCCGATGATCAGGACATCTGCTTCGTGGATGTATCTGACGGCGGCATTTAACGTCTTCTCATCCAGTCCCTCTTCGTACAGAACCACATCCGGCTTGATGATACCACCGCATTTTTCACAGCGGGGAATACCGGTGCTGTTTAAGATCGTGTCGATTCCATAGAACTGATAGCATTTTTCACAGTAATTGCGAAGCACGGAGCCGTGGAGCTCCAGTACGGTCCTGCTTCCGGCAGCCTGATGCAGTCCGTCGATATTCTGGGTGATCACGGCCCGGACTTTCCCGGCAGCTTCCAGTTCTGCCAGTTTTTTATGGGCGGCATTGGGCTGTGCATTGGGGAAGAGCATCTTATTCCGGTAAAAACGGAAGAATTCCTCCGTGTGGGAACGATAAAAGGTGTGACTTAAAATCGTCTCCGGCGGGTAATCGTACTGTTGGTGATACAGTCCGTCCACGCTTCGGAAATCCGGGATTCCACTCTCGGTGGAGACACCGGCACCACCGAAAAATACGATATTGCCGTAGGTATCAATGATCTTTTGCAATTCCTGAATCTGTTTGTTCAAATTTTCCATAAGTTATTCCTCCTTTTCCTTATGAGAATTACGAAAATTTTGAAAATATTGTTTCCGTATCGGTTGCAGGCTGGCGGCAGTAGTAATAACCGCCAGATATTTGAACATCTGCAGCAGAATGTAGACGCCACAGGAGTAGAAGCTGTTGATGAACTTTTGCATGTCTTCGGAAAACCATGCGGTGAACAGGCCACAGCCGAAACGCAGCAGAACGGCACTGAGCAGAATCCCACAGGTCAGGATCCACAGTTCGAGATCTTTTGTGTCCCCATGGAAAAGTCCATGGATCACGCGGACGGTCAGCACACAAAGGGCAAGCAGTGCCAGCAGGAACATGGGCTGTCCCAACAACTGATAGATGGCGTTGCTCTTATTCAGAAGAGATACCATACCGGAACTGTAGATCTCATTGAAATCATATAAGGTCTCATCCTCAATGGAATCATAATCGGCAGCCTGAAACTGCGACAGTGTGGGGTACACGGTTAGGCAGGAGGCAAAGGATTCCATACGACGGATATCCGACAGCCGGCCGGCACTTTTGGCGGAACTGCTCAAAGCACAATCGGTGTATCCTGCAATTTTCCAGATATTCTGCAAAGTATCACTGAGGATACCGGGAATTTCTTCCGGCAGTACTCCACGGGATTGGGAGGAAAAATAGAGGGCACCGTCCGTCTTTTCGGTCAGCTCGCCACTGGCTACGGCTGCCCGCAGTTCGGAGAGGACGTTGCCATAAAAGGTCTGTGCACTGACGGCATTCGGGGCAATTCCCGAGTCCTGTACCGCATCCCGCAGTACCCAGCTGAAGTGATCGCCGGGAATCTCACCATCCCTTGTGGCCCAGTCTTCGGTATAACTGTCCAATAGTGTCTGAATCTGCTGCAGAGTGGGACTGCTGCTTCTGCTCTGACAATAGTATCCCGGGAGATCCAGATGTCGGGATTGGTTCTCGTATTGCTGTCCAGATGATACAACAGGGACATCAGCTCTGCAAAATTTCCCTCCGTGCGGTCGTTGTTCAGGAAAACACCGTAGTGGATCCGGTTGACGACGGAGACACCGGTGTTGGCGCCGAACAGGAGAAGGAGTGGCAATAACATGGTCAGGCAGTGAAGCAGAAGTGCCTTTGTGTTTAATTTCTTATGCAGGACCAGAATTACATAACCCACGTTCCATACCGTCATAACGGCGATAAACGGCAGGATCCAGACGGAATCCTCCCGGATCTGCCAGAAAAAGGCAAGAGTCAGTCCGGTCAGGAATGCCCAGGGCAGCTGTTTTTTCAAGGGGAGCTCTTTGCGCAGAGTCAGTCCGATCATGCTGGAAAATACCACCAGGACCATTCCCGGAACGATTGCCATGCGGTACAGCCGCTGCGTGACCAACAGCGTGAGGCTGATGGGGGAAAACAACAGGAGCAGATAGAGAATTGCCTGCCCATAGGGATTCTGCCATCTCACAGACACTGCGCGGACAAACAGCCATGCACCGGCCGCCTGCAACAGCGACAGCAGAACAGAGTAGGGAAGGCACAGCTTTTTCGCCAGTACCAGAAACAGCGGATAGCCGATTCCTTTTGCCAGTGTATAAGAATCGTAGCTGCCAAGCCACACGCCGCTCAGCAGATCGTAAGCATTCTCGAACAGCAGCCGGTCATCATAGCGCTGATTTGCCAGGATCATATAAGGAATCCTCAGTCCGGCGAGGACGCGGAAAACGGTCATCACCAGAAGGAGGAAGGGCAGATATCGGGAAAAATCTTTTTTGGATAATGTGGTATGCATAAGGTTTCCATCCGTTTCTTTTTTCAAAAGTAGTATGTTAATTACATCATAGTGTTAGGTGAGTGACAAGTCAATCAGTGTCCGGTAAAGAAAATTTTCGAAAAAATTAAGAAAACCCTAAAATATGTGGTATTGAGACTGCCGTAGGAGATATGCTACAATAGATCGTAGGAAAGAATGGAGGCAGTATGAAAAGGAACCACTTGATTCCGAGGGAAAAAAGTAAAAAAGTGATCTATCTGGATCCCAGAGGCAGAGGCGTGGGAGAAAAACATTACGGAGCAAGGGCGTTATATGTTCTGGCGGTGCTGTGTCTGCTGTACTGTGTGGGGATCGGTCTTTTTGTTGCCTTCGGCAGCTACTTTTTCCTGGTCTGGGGTGTGATTGGTGCTTTTTGTGCCGCATGGGCATGGGTGCTGACCCGCAGAACCGTATATTACTGGATCCCCCGATGGCTGCATATTACATTCCGGAGTCTTGTGATGGCAGGGATGGTATTGCTTCTTATTATAGAAGGGATGATCGTCAGTCAGTTCCATGCCACGGCGCAGGAAGGTGCGGATTATGTGATCATACTGGGAGCCCAGTGGAAGACTTCCGGCCCCAGTTATGTGCTACAGAAACGGCTGGATAAAGCCATAGAATATCTGAATGCCAATCCGGAGACCAAAGTCATCGTGTCCGGTGGACAGGGATACAATGAACCCATCAGCGAGGCCGAGGGAATGCAAGGATATCTGGAAACCGCCGGGATCGATCCGGAGCGGATCCTCATGGAGGATGCTTCCACGAATACCACGCAGAATCTGATCTTCAGCGGAGAACTGCTGGACAAATCAGAGGACAGTGTTGTGGTTATTACCAACAATTTTCATATGTTCCGGGCGTTGGCTATTGCGAGAAAACAGGGCTATGCCCATGTAGAGGGACTGTCCGCGGGAACTTATCCCGTTACCGTACCGAATAACCTGCTGCGGGAGGCTTTCGGGGTAGTGAAGGACTTTATGGCGAACCATTTATAATACAGAATCACAGGCCTCTGTCGCGACATGTTTGCGGAGGAGTGGCGATACAGTCAGGAAAAGAAGAGGAAAATGTTATGGATATTAATGTGGGAGATGTATTGAAACTGAAAAAACAGCATCCCTGCGGCAGCAGAGAATGGGAAGTACTCCGTGTGGGAGCAGATTTCCGGCTGAAATGTCTGGGCTGTGGACACCAGATCATGATCGCAAGAAAACTATTAGAAAAAAATGTGAAAGAAATCGTTGAAAAATCTTGAAAAGTGGACAGGAATATGGTATCATGTTCCTTCGTGAGACACTTTATTCCTTGCTCATATATAAAATATGGGCCAGAGACCAAAAGGAGGTAACTAACATGAACAAGTACGAATTAGCCGTTGTTGTTAGCGCTAAGATCGAGGATGATGAGAGAGCAGCCGTTGTTGACAAGTGCAAAGCACTGGTTGAGAGATTCGGCGGCAACATCACAGAAGTGGACGAGTGGGGCAAGAAGAAGCTTGCTTACGAAGTTCAGAAGATGAAAGAAGCTTTCTACTACTTCATCAGATTTGAAGCTGAGAGCACTGTTCCTGCAGAGATCGAGAGCCGTGTTCGTATCATGGACAACGTGATCAGATACTTATGCGTTAGACAGGACGAGGCATAAACAGAAAGCGAGAAGCGAAATATGAATAAAGTAATTCTTATGGGACGTTTAACAAGGGATCCTGAGGTAAGATATTCTCAGGGAGCTACCGCAACAGCGATTGCTCGTTTTTCCATAGCAGTAGATAGAAGATTTAAGCGTGACGGTGAGCCGGATGCTGATTTTATTAACTGTGTAGCGTTTGGCAGAACCGGTGAGTTTATTGAGAGATACGGCCACAAGGGAACAAAGTTCGTTGTTGAAGGACGTATCCAGACCGGAAGCTATACCAATAAGGATGGACAGCGTGTGTATACTACTGATGTAGTGGCTGAGAACGTAGAGTTCGCAGAGAGTAAGAACGCATCTGCCGGCAATAATGACGGCGGATACCAGAACGCTGGCTTTGGTGGTGGTAATAATGCTCCTGCTCCTTCCGGAGCAGGTGATGGCTTTATGAACATCCCTGACGGCATCGATGAAGAATTACCCTTTAACTAAGTTTCAGTGACAAGCGGAGCTGACACCCGCCTCTGCCCTGACAGATTCCGATAGGAGGTAATAATAATGGCTTTTAATAAGACTGAGAAGACCGATTCTCCGATGAGAAAAAAAGGCGGTATGCGCAGAAGAAAGAAAGTTTGCGTATTCTGTGGTAAAGATAACGTAATCGATTACAAGGATACAGCTAAGCTGAAGAAGTATGTATCTGAGAGAGGTAAGATCCTTCCTCGTCGTATTACCGGTACTTGTGCAAAGCATCAGAGAGCACTGACCGTTGCTATCAAGAGAGCACGTCACGTAGCACTTATGCCTTATGTAGCTGAATAATTCAGACTAAGATGAGAGACCAGCCCTTTGTGGCTGGTCTTTTTGTGTATACCATGAGCCGAGTACAGGGTAACAGTTGCGTTTGACGGGGGTCGGATGCTCCATTATAATAAAAAGAGAAAATTATTGGAGAAAAGGTATCGCAAAAGCATGAGTACAGATAAGCATAGATTAATACCAATTACTGATCTGCATACACCGGAACTGGAGATCTACAATGAACGCAGGGAGGTACAACTTTTTCATTATTATGAGCCAGAGCGGGGGCTGTTCATTGCGGAGAGCCCCAATGTGATTCTGCGGGCACTGGCAGCGGGATATGAGCCGCTGTCACTTCTGATGGAACAGCGGGAAGCGGATTCGGAGAAGGGCAGGGAAATCCTGGGGCGGATTGCAGAGGTGTCTGGGGAAATTCCCGTATATGTGGCATCCAATGAAGTGCTGTCGGAGATTTCCGGCTTTAAACTGGCGAGAGGAATGCTCTGTGCCATGCGCAGAAGAGCATTGCCGAAGATGGAAGACTTGTGCGGAAATGCCAGACGCATTGCTGTTCTGGAGAATGTTGTAAATCCCACAAATGTAGGCGCAATTTTCCGTTCTGCGGCAGCGTTGGGAATCGATGCAGTATTGTTGACGGGAGGCTGCAGTGACCCGTTGTACCGTCGGGCGTCAAGAGTCAGCATGGGAACCGTATTCCAGGTGCCGTGGACGATCCTGGAGACAAAGGACTGGCCGGAGCATACCATGGAACAGCTGCGGAAGATGGGGTATCATACCGTAGCCATGGCTTTAAAAGAAGACAGCTTGCGGCCGGATGATGAGAAACTGCATAATGTCGAAAAGCTTGCCATTATTCTGGGAACGGAAGGGGAAGGACTGGCAGCGGATACCATTGCGGATTGTGACGATACGGTGTGCATTCCCATGGCCCATGGTGTGGATTCCCTGAACGTGGCGGCCGCCAGCGCAGTGGCTTTCTGGGAACTGTGTAAGTAAGAGAACGGCTCTCCGTCCGGAAAAGCTGACAAAAAGCACAAATTTGACAGAGGAATATTGTCTATTCGTCAAAATAATATGGTGGCGGAGCGGATTATTATTTGTTATAATAGAAGTTGTCGAACGCAAATATTGAGAGGTGTTCTTTCATGAAAAAACGAATCAGACTGAAAGGCAGGATCCGTACATATATCCAGTTCACCCTATATCTGGGCCTGTTACTGCTGGCTATCGATGCGGCGGTATTCATGTTGGATTTCCGTGCAGGACTGCTTACCTTCGGATTTACGATTTTTTATTTTGCAATTACCCTGACGCTGTATTTCTACAACAAGCCGATCATCATGAACGAGTTGATCAGCTTTGCCACGGAATATGGTCAGATCCAGCGAAAACTGCTGCGGGATCTGGAATTGCCATATGCCCTTCTGGACGATTCCGGCAAGGTGATCTGGACCAACATTGCCTTTGAGAATGTGGTGCATCAGCCCAAGGGCTACAGTAAATCCATCACTTCCCTGTTTCCTACCATTACCCGGGACAGGCTTCCGGACGAATCTGGTGTGGACGAGGCACAGTATGAACTGGAATACGAGGGCTGTGAGTATGTGGCCAAATTCCGCAAGATTTCTCTGAAGGAGATGGCGGAACACAGCGATATGATCGATGCGGAAGGCTATAACGGTTACCTGATTGCCGTCTATCTCTTCGATGAGACGGCACTGCATATTGCACTGCAGGAAGTGGATGACCAGAGTCTGAGCGTAGGCATGATCTATCTGGACAACTATGAGGAAGCCCTGGAGAGCGTCGAGGAAGTCCGTAGATCCCTGCTGATCGCTTTGATCGACCGTAAGGTAAATAAATACATTGCGGCACTGGATGGTATCAGCAAGAAGCTGGAGAAGGACAAGTATCTGGTAATCATGCGGAAAAAAGCAGTGGCACAGCTGCAGGAGAACCGTTTTGATCTGCTGGAAGAGGTCAAGACGGTGAACATCGGCAACGAGATGGCGGTGACCATCAGTATCGGTATCGGTCTGGATGGACTGACCTATGCGCAGAACTACGAGTTTGCCCGTACCGCCATTGATCTGGCGCTGGGACGCGGCGGTGACCAGGCGGTCATCAAGACGCCGGAGAGCATTACCTACTACGGCGGCAAGAGCCAGCGGTAGAGAAGAATACCCGTGTCAAGGCAAGAGTAAAAGCTCATGCCCTGCGGGAAATCATCACCGGCAAGGATCGTGTCATTGTCATGGGACACCGGATGCCGGATGTGGACAGCTTCGGTTCTGCGGTGGGTATTTACCGGATCGCCCAGACATTGGGCAGAAAGGCTCACATTGTATTGAACGAGGCTACGACCTCTGTACAGCCGCTGGTGGAGCTGTTTAAGAACAATCCGGAATATGACGAGGATATGATCATCACCAGCCAGCAGGCCATTGATATGGCAGGCAGCAATACGGTTCTGGTGGTGGTGGATGTCAATAAGCCCTCCATCACAGAGTGCCCGGATCTGCTTCGCTTCTGCAAATCCGTCGTAGTACTGGACCACCACAGACAGGGTACGGAGACCATTGAGAATGCCACATTGTCTTATGTGGAGCCTTATGCATCCTCCGCCTGCGAGATGGTATCCGAGATCTTGCAGTATACCTACGACAATATCAAGATCCGTACGGAAGAGGCGGATTGTATGTATTCCGGTATCATGATCGATACCAATAACTTTATGACCAAAACAGGTGTCCGCACCTTCGAGGCTGCCGCATTCCTGCGCAGAAACGGTGCGGATGTGACCCGTGTGAGAAAACTGTTCCGTGAGGATGCAGCAGAATACAAGGCCAAGGCGGATGCTGTCAGTCAGGCAGAGATCTACAAGCAGTTCTTTGCAATTTCTCTGTGTACCGCAGAGGATCTGCCCAGCCCTACCATCATTGGTGCGCAGGCAGCCAACGAACTGCTGAATATCAAGGGCATTAAGGCAAGTTTTGTACTTACCGATTATCAGGGCAAGATCTATGTCAGCGCCAGATCCATTGATGAGGTCAATGTACAGATCATCATGGAGCGTATGGGCGGTGGAGGCCACATGAATACCGCAGCCTGCCAGATGGAAGGCGTGGGACTGGTAGAGGCCATTGGCGTATTGAAGAATACCATCGACGACATGCTGGAATCCGGTGAGATCTAAGGGATTCCGTTTGAAAAGTTTTACCATATAAAACAGAAGATTCAGGAAAGGCAGGTTGATCCTATGAAAATTATTTTACTTCAGGATGAAAAAAAGCTGGGAAAAAAAGGAGACATCATTGAGGCCAGCGAAGGATATGCAAGAAACTATATTTTACCGAAGAAGATCGGTGTGGAGGCAAGCTCCAAGAATCTGAACGATCTGAAGCTCCATAAGGCAAACGAAGAGAAGGTGGCACAGGAGAATCTGGATGCGGCAAAGGCGCTGGCAACAGAGCTGGAGACCAAGCAGGTCGTGGTCAAGATCAAGGCAGGAGAGGGCGGAAGAACCTTCGGTTCTGTATCCTCCAAAGAGATTGCAACTGCCTGCAAGGAACAGCATGGTATCGAGATTGACAAGAAGAAAATCCAGCTGCCGGAGAGTCTGAAGAACTTCGGCTCCTATGAGGTAACAGTGAAGCTTCATCCCCAGGTGGCAGCGAAGCTGACGGTGAAAGTTACGGAGGCGTAGACGACCCCATGCCCGCAATGGATGAAAATGTAATCAAAAGAATAATGCCTCACAGTTTAGAGGCGGAGCAGTCGGTCATCGGCTCTATGTTCATTGACGCGGAAGCCATTGCGGCTGCCACAGAGCAGATCTCCGGAGAGGATTTCTACAACAGGCAGTACGGTGTGGTATTTGACACCATCGTAGAGTTGAACAATGAAGGAAAGCCCATTGACTTTGTCACTTTGCAGGATCGGTTGCGATCCAAGGAGGATGTGCCTCCCGAGGTCAGTGGACTGGATTTCCTGACGAATCTGATTGCAGCAGTACCTACTTCCGCCAATATCAAGTATTATGCTGGAATCGTGGCGGAGAAGGCGACACTCCGGCGTCTGATCCGTACCAATGAAGAGATTGCCAATACCTGTTATAGCGGCAAGGAGAGCCTGGATACGATTCTGGAGAGTACCGAGAGCAAGATCAATGAAGTGGTACAGAAGAAAAACGTCAAGGAATTCGTACCGATTCGTACCGTAGTCATGAACGCCATGGACAAGATCGAGAAGGCTTCCAAACTGCACGGAACCGTCACAGGTATTGCCACCGGATTCATTGATCTGGACTATCGTACCGCCGGAATGCAGCCCTCGGACCTGGTGCTGATCGCAGCCCGTCCTTCCATGGGTAAGACGGCGTTTGTATTGAATATCGCGCAGCATGTAGCATTTAAGCAGAATCTGCCGGTAGCCATATTCAGTCTGGAAATGAGTAAGGAGCAGCTGATCAATCGTATGTTTTCCCTGGAATCCAGCGTGGATGCCCAGAAGCTCCGTACCGGTCAGCTGAATGACCAGGAATGGGAACGACTGATCGAGAGTGCCGGTGTCATCGGCAAGTCCAAGCTGATGATCGACGATACCCCCGGTATCAGCATTGCCGAGCTTCGTTCCAAATGCAGAAGAATGAAGCAGGAAAACGGTCTGTCCATGATCATCATCGACTACTTACAGTTGATGTCGGGAAGTGGCGGAAGAAGCAGCGATTCCAGACAGCAGGAGATTTCCGATATTTCGAGATCCCTGAAAGCAGTCGCCAGAGAGCTGTCCGTACCGGTGCTGGCATTGTCTCAGTTGAGTCGGGCTGTAGAGCAGAGACCGGATCATCGCCCTATGTTGTCTGACCTGCGTGAGTCCGGAGCCATCGAGCAGGACGCCGACGTGGTAATGTTCATCTACCGTGATGATTATTATAATCACGATTCGCCGGATAAAGGTATTTCGGAGATCATCATAGCCAAACAGAGAAACGGTCCCATCGGAACCGTACAGCTGGCATGGCTGCCGGAATACACCAAGTTTGCCAATCTGGAAAACGACAGAAAAAAAGATTTCTAAGTATATTACGAATACAGAACATAAAATACGAAAGAGAACAAGTGAGGGAGATTCCCCGCACCTGTTCTCTTTCGTATTTTTATTATATATGGATATGTGGAAAGGAAGAGAATATGGGAGAGTATTTATTGATTTCGGATGCTGCAAAACAGGTAAAGGTGGAGAGCCATGTACTTCGCTATTGGGAAGAGGAATTACATCTGCCCATCAAAAGAAACGAGCTGGGGCACCGCTATTATACGAAGGAAGACGTGGAACGGTTCAAAGAGATCAAGAGCATGAAAGAAAGGGGATTACAGTTGAAAGCAATTAAAATGATATTAAAGGACGGACGGCTGGACGTACTGCCGGAGGAACGGGAAAAAGAGCCTGTAGAAGCCCGGAAAGAGCCGGCAGAAGTCCGGACACCACACATGGCCATCGAGATCGTTGATAAACCGGTGGATAAAGAGATGCCGGTACAGCCGCAGGAGAGGATATGTACGGTGCCGGAGAAGGAAGGACTGCAGAGTGAAAGCAGGGAAGAGAAGGCTAAAAGGCTCCAGTGGATCCTGCAACAGTTGATCCGTGAGGCAGTACGGGAGAATAACCAGGACCTTTGCCGGGAACTCAAGGAAAGCATGGTCAAGGAGCTGGATTATCAGTTCCGCAGCAGAGAAGAACGGGAAGAGGAGAGAGACCGCAGACTGGAACAGCGCAGCGAGGAGTACTATCAGAAGATGGACGAGCTGTTGCGGAAAAAGACCAGGGGACAACTGCGGAAACAGCAGAAAGAGGAGAGAAGGCCGAAAGTGGAAAAAGAGTCCACAGAGATCGCAGACAAAGAAAATACCGGCAGGGAAATTAAGGCAGAAAAAAAGAAAAGGCATTTCATTTTCTGAAATGCCTTCCCCGGGGTACGTTCTGAATCAGGAATTAATCCTCTGCGATAGCACCAACAGGGCACTGACCTGCGCAGGAACCGCAGCTGATGCACTTATCTGCATCGATTTCAAACTTTCCGTCGCCCATGCTGATAGCGCCAACGGGGCACTGTGCCTCACAAGCTCCACATGCTACACAAGCATCACCAATAACAAATGCCATAATCTTTTCCTCCTATTTTGCGTGTATCAAATCTCTTGTTTGATACAAATTTATCAATATAACTACTTGTATTGTAATATAAATGGGCTTTGAATACAAGCCTTATTTAGTATTTTTTATCAATAGTTACAATTGCTTATTTATATTTATTGAACTCCAGAATCTTCTTCGCATTCTGGATCCTCTCTTCGGTGGGCGGTTCTACACCCTCAAGCTTGTAAGGAATCCCCAGTTCTTTCCACTTGTACTCACCCAGAGTATGGTAGGGAAGAACTTCTACTTTCATGACGGTATCCAGAGTATCAATAAATTCTCTTGTCTTTTTCAGGTATTCGTCATTGTCAGTAATTCCGGGCACCAGTACATGACGGATCCACATGGGAATACCCTGCTCGGAGAGGTATCTTGCGCAGTCTAGAATATTCTTGTTGGTATGGCCGGTTAGCTTCTTGTGTTCTTCATCATCAATATGTTTGATGTCCAACATGACGAGATCAGTATATTTCAGTAATTCATTGAATTTGGAGAAGAAAGGCTCTTCTCTGGTAAAAGGCTGTCCGGAAGTATCAAGATTGGTATTGATGCCTCTCTCGTGGGCCTTGCGGAAAAGATCGATCAGAAAATCGATCTGTAATAAGGCTTCGCCGCCGCTGACGGTGATGCCGCCTTCTTTGCCCCAGTAGCTGCGGAAACGCTCTGCTTTATCCAGAAGCTCATCTGCTGTCATCAGATTGTCAGTGTCGGGATTCCAGGTATCTACGTTGTGGCAATATTGACAACGCATATTGCAGCCCTTGAGGAAAATAAGATAGCGGATTCCGGGTCCGTCTACTGCGCCGAAGGATTCTAATGAGTGAATTCTGCCTTTGATCATTGTAATAATCTCCATTCTCTGCCGTGCAGGCAGCTGAGGGGTGGTGGTTCTCTGAATAGTTTTACCAAAAAGGAGCCGGACAATACTGCCCGGCCCCATATACATCAATTATCTCAAAACCTGTAAGAATTACAGACTCTTATGGCAGGGTCTTGCGATAACATCATCCTGCTGCTCCTTGGTCAGGCTGATGAACTTAACAGCATAACCGGATACACGGATGGTGAAGTTAGCGTACTCAGGCTTCTCAGGATGAGCCTGTGCATCTAACAGCTTCTCGGTACCGAATACGTTAACGTTGAGGTGATGAGCACCACGATCGAAGTAACCATCCATTACACGTACCAGAGTTTCTTTCTGCTCGTCAAGGTTGTGACCAAGAGCGGAAGGAGCCATGGTCTGGGTATTGGAGATACCATCCAGAGCATACTCATAAGGCAACTTAGCTACAGAGTTCAGAGAAGCCAGCAGACCACTCTTCTCAGCACCGTAGGAAGGTGATGCACCGGGAGCGAACGGTGTGTAAGCTGCTCTACCATCGGGCAGAGCACCGGTAGCCTTACCATATACAACGTTAGAGGTAATGGTCAGTACGGAAGTGGTAGGCTCAGAATTTCTGTAGGTGTGGTTCTTCTTGATCTTCTCCATGAAGGTCTTCAGCAGCCATACAGCGAATTCATCAGCTCTGGGATCATCGTTACCGTACTTAGGGAAGTCGCCTTCGATCTTGAAGTCTACAGCACAACCCTGGTCATCACGGATAACCTTAACCTTAGCATACTTGATAGCGGACAGC
>ERZ859980.671-NODE-671-length-19117-cov-1.522558_pt1 | contig 19117 bp, 24 predicted proteins | sample MGYA00509984_ERZ859980 | MGnify/ENA primary metagenome ERZ859980 (study PRJEB30046, sample SAMN00715173) | human gut metagenome | study: EMG produced TPA metagenomics assembly of the A metagenome-wide association study of gut microbiota in type 2... | reverse complement strand
CTTAAGAAATACCATAACCAGAAAAATAATTATGTTTTAAAGGGTGGCAAGAAAATGTTAAGACAGCTTAGATATGGTGGTGTAACATACGAGACAAAGTTTAAAAAACTGGCAAAATAAAAAGTTCCCAGCATCTAAAAGGAGCTGCTAATGGTTAATAGAATTTATAAAAAAGTAATAATAGCTGGTTGGCAATTTCGCTGTCTTTAAGTGGGATTGTCAGTGCAGGAGCGGCTGAAAAAAAAGAACAATTTGCTGTGATACCGGCGCAGGAGAATGTTAAGCTTCTTGTTAATAACAAAAAGCAGTATTTAACAATTAATCAGGCAGGTGATGTGGCAAGAAAAAAAGCCTTGCTTCACAATTCTAATATTCAGTTGTACATAAAAACAACTGAAAGCTCAGCCAATGTTGTTTTTGAAAAAATCCGTAAAAGAATGATAAGGGAAACAAGCGACAGCAACAGCGGAGACTACATGTATTGGAATTTTAAAAGCAGTTCTGCAAAGTATTATTACAATACAGTAGTGAATGATGGAAAGAAATACTATTATTACGATTTTAGATTAAATATTAAATATAGAATTACTCTTAAACAACAAAACCAAGTTGATAAAAGAGTAAAATCTATTATAAAGAAATTAAAACTGAAGAAGAAAACCAGTGACTACAAAAAGGTAAAAAAAGTATATGACTATATTTGCAAAAGTGTAACCTATGCCAAAAATACAAGCAAAGGAATTAATTACACAGCCTATGCCGCATTGTTTAACAAGGAAGCTGTGTGTCAGGGATATGCCCTTTTAGCATACAAGTTCTTTAAAGAACTAGGACTTGAAACAAATTGATTCCAGGGTATTCAAGTAATCAGCTTCATGGATGGAATATTGTAAAAGTTGGCAAATATTATTACAATATTGATTCTACATGGGATGCAACTTATTTGCAGAATAACTATAAATATCATTACTTTTTAAAAGGTGATAAATTTAAGAATCATAAAAGATTTAAACAGTACAAAACGGATACTTTTTATGGCAAGTATTTAATGGCAGCCAATGCTTATGGAAGTGGCAAGGCGAAGATGTGTAAAAAAAGTCAGGTTTGTGAGTATGCAATGAAACAAGGTAAGGTTTTAAGTTTTACAGATAATACATTGAAATTTGAAAAACTTGCAAAAAAGTCAAAATACACAGTTGAATACTCAGTAAATAAAAAGTTCAAAAGTGGACAAACTGTTACTACAACAGGAAATACTGTTCAGTTAAATAATTTAGAAAACGATAAGGTATATTATGTACGTTACCGTGGAACAAAAAAAATCAAAGGCAAGTTAAGAAAAACGAACTGGTCAGATACTTTTGTTATCGAGAATTAGTACATAAATAGGAGGTATTCTTATGGACAAAGATAAAATGATAGAAGACATAGTGGCAATGCTTGATGGAAGCGTGAAAAAAGGCGATGGCCATATTAATGTGCAGGTAAACGAAGTGGAAGAAGATCCGAAGGAAATAAGAGAAGAAAAGTCAGTTACAAGAGGAAGTGCTGAAAATTCAATAAATCCAATGCCTTGTTGCATGCCAACAATAGAATTACCTGATGACGATAAAATGTAATTAGTTATTTTTAAGGCTTATTATTAGGATTTGTTCATAGAATGTGGATGTTCTAATAATAAGCCTTTTAGTTTAATATTAGAAGAATTAACCGGAAGGGATTAAGAAAAATAGAATTATATTTAGATGGAGATTTAAGATGAAGAATAAAGTAGTAAAATTTATTATAAGATATGTTGTTATTACATTATCAGCAATTATGTATGGTTTGGGAATAGGACTTTTTCTAAATCCCAATCAGTTGGCACCTGGAGGAATTTCCGGTATAGCCATTATATTAAAAGAAGTATTTCCAATGCTGCCGGGAGTTGGTGTGTTAATTATTATAATTAACGTGCCAATAATGATTTTAGGGGCATGGAAATTTGGAAAGAAATTTCTTTTATCAACCTTATATTCACTGATTGTTTCATCAGTTGCAATTGACGCGCTCCCTGCAATATTTAAAATTGACGCAGTAACTAACGATTTAATGCTTGCTTCAGTTATTGGTGGTGCGTTGTTTGGTTTTGCAATGGGGGTGTTGTTCAGAATGGATACAACAACAGGTGGGCTTGATATTATTGTGAAAATTATCAAGCAGAAGCATCCACATATGAAAACAGGTCAGATATACATGATTATTGATGTGGCAATTTTAATTGCGTCAGCCATTGCTTTTAATAACGTGGAAGTTGCTCTTTTTGCAGCAATTGCAATTTATGTTTCTTCACTGGCAATGGATAAGGCAATTTACGTTGGTGACGAAGCAACACTTGTTTATATAATTAGTAAACAAAGAAAAATTATATCAGTAAGAATGCTTCAGGAATTAGACATAGGAGTAACAATGCTTCAGGGCAGGGGTGCTTATACTAACAAATCAACAGAAATAATTATGTGCGTAATGAGAAAACAAATGTTAGTAAAAGTAAGAAATATTTTAAAAGAAGTTGATCCTGATGCATTTATGATAGTAACAACAGCTAATGAGGTATTTGGAGAAGGGTTCAAATCACAATTTACTAACGAAGTATAGAATGCATAAATATGCGACAAAAGTAAATTTTTATTAATTTACAAAAAGACGATATTGTTTTAAAATAAACGGAAAGGTTATTAGACTAAGGGGAGGATAAAAATGGCAACTTTGAAAGATGTGGAGAGAATAGTTATAAAAGTGGGAACATCCACATTAGCACATGACACAGGAAAAGCTAATATAAGACAGATGAAGAAACTGGTGACAGTTATTTCTGATATTGTTAATTCAGGCAAGCAGGTAGCATTAGTTACATCAGGAGCAATTGGAGTTGGTGCCGGTAAGCTTGGCTTAAAAGAGAGACCTAACACAACAGCAGGAAAGCAGGCAGCTGCTACAATAGGCCAGTGCGAATTAATGTTTATGTATGACAAGATGTTTGGAGAATATGGTCACACAATAGGACAGTTTTTAATTACCAAAAGAGATGTTGACAACTTAGAATGTAGAGAAAATCTTATAAATGCTTTTGAAGAAACATTTAACTTAGGTGCAATTCCTGTAATCAACGAAAATGACGCAGTTGCCATAGAGGAAATTGTATATGGTGACAATGATAGCTTGTCAGCCATAGTGGCAAAATTAATTGGAGCAGATGCACTTTTAATTTTAACTGACATTGACGGATTATATACAGGAAATCCTAACGAAGATGAATATGCAAGAATTATACCTGTAGTTACTGAAATTACAGATGAATTATATAAGATTGCAGGTGGAAAAGGTTCAAAATTTGGAACGGGAGGCATGGTTACTAAGTTACATGCGGCTGAAATTGCAACGGAAGCAGGCATTGACACAATTGTTTTAAATGGTGGTGATGCAGAGAATATTTACAGAGTGTTAGAAGGCCATCAGGTAGGAACATTTTTGTAGCTAAAGAGAGTAAACAGTTGGAGCTTGAATAAATTTTACTTATGATAAAAAACATCAAGTTCACAAAATTTTAAATTTTAATTAATAAGGGTACATACAAATATATATTATAGTAGAGAAGTTACTAAGGAGTTTAATATGAAAAAATTGTTATTTATAATTAATCCAAAAGCAGGATTAAAAAAGAACAAACACTTTATAGATGAGTCTGTGGAAATTTTTGAAAATGCAGGCTATAAGGTTGGTATTAAATTTACTAAAAAAAGATTAGATGGAACAAACATAGCAAAAGAATATAGCAAAAAAGCAGATTTGGTTGTCTGTATGGGTGGTGACGGAACTTTGAACGAAGTAATACAGGGTATTATTGAATCAGAAAGCGGTACACCTTTAGGCTATATACCGGCAGGCTCTACAAATGATTTTGCTACAAGCTTAGGCTTAAAGACGAGCCCAAAGGAAGCAGCAGAATATATTGTGAATAGAACAGCAAAACCATTAGATATGGGTATGTTTAACGGCCGTTATTTTGTTTACACAGCATCAGCCGGTATTTTTACAAAGACATCTTATTCAACTCCCCAGCAGATGAAAAACAGATTAGGGCATTTTGCTTATATTCTGCATGGAGCAAGAGAGTTGTTTCATATAAGAAGTCTCAAGCTAAAAATCGAGTTAGAAGACAAAACCTATGAAGGAAAATATATATTTGTGGCAATAAATAATGCGACCAAAGTTGGCGGCATCATGAAACTTGATGAAAATTTAGTAGAATTTAACGATGGGGTATTCGAACTTATGCTAGTTGAGTTTCCAAAGAATATTGCCGAATTTTGTCATTTAGTAGTAAAAATACTGACACAGAAATTTACAGGTAAAATAACTTTAGAACAAATAAAAAAAGCAAGAATTACAGATTCTACAGATATTGACTGGTCCTTAGACGGTGAAAAAGAAAATGGCCATGCAATAATAGACTTTAAAGTAATTCACGATGCAGTTAATTTTATATACTAAAAGAAGTAAGAGGGGTATTTATGACATTAAAAAAAGAAGATATTTATGAATTTACAGAAAAATACAGCAAAGTGTGCTTAGAAAACGATAGTGTAGACAAAGAATTATTTGCAAAGTATGGTGTAAAAAGAGGTTTAAGAGACTTAAACGGAAAGGTGTTTTAACAGGTATTACAAATATCTCAAGAATTGAGTCATCGAAAATTGTAGATGGTAAAAGTGTTCCGTGTCCCGGAAGTTTGTATTATAGAGGATACAACATTAAAGATTTAGTTAAGGGATTTATGGGAGAAGGAAGATATGGTTTTGAAGAAACAGCTTATTTGTTACTGTTTGGTAATTTACCAAGTGAAGACGAGTTAAAGGAATTTAAGAAAATGTTAGCAGGCTGTAGAAGACTTCCAACTAACTTCGTAAGAGATGTTATTATGAAGGCACCAAGTTCAGATATTATGAACTCGTTAACCAAGAGTATTCTTACATTGGCATCATACGATAAAAATGTCTCAGATACTTCATTAGAAAATGTTATTTTACAGTGTATTCAGTTAATTGCATTATTCCCAATGCTATCTGTATATGGATATCAGGCATATAATCATTATAAGAGAAACAAGAGTTTGTATATTCACAGACCAAAGCCGGAGCTTTCTACAAGTGAGAATTTGCTTAGAATTTTGAGACCTGACAAAAAATATACAGCCTTAGAGGCAAAAGTTTTAGATCTGGCGTTAGTTCTTCATATGGAACATGGCGGCGGAAACAACTCAACTTTTACAACAAGGGTAGTTACATCATCAGGTTCAGATACATATTCAACTATTGCAGCAGCCCTATCTTCTTTAAAAGGACCACGTCATGGTGGGGCTAATATAATGGTTGTTGAAATGTTTAAGGACATTAAGAAAAATGTATCTAACACAAAGGACGAAACAGAAGTTAAAGAATATTTAAGAAAAATACTTAATAAAGAAGCATTTAACAAAAAAGGTCTTATATATGGAATGGGCCATGCAGTATATTCAATTTCTGATCCAAGAGCTGAAATATTTAAGTCATTCGTTGAGAAACTTGCTAATGAAAAAGGTAGACAGAAAGATTTTGCTTTATATAGCATGATTGAACATTTAGCACCTGAAGTAATTGCTGAAGAAAGAAAAATGTACAAAGGTGTTAGTGCAAACGTAGACTTTTACAGTGGTTTGGTGTACAGTATGCTTGATATACCGGAAGAATTGTTTACACCTATTTTTGCCATTGCAAGAATCGTAGGTTGGAGTGCTCATCTGATAGAAGAGTTAGTTAATGCTGATAAGATTATGAGACCTGCTTATGTAAGCAACTGTGATTTCAATGAATATAAGAGTATTAGCGAAAGATAAATTGACAAAGTTTAAAGCCATGCTATTTTATATAGTGTGGCTTTTATAATAGGCTTGTGAAAGTGTAAAGCCGAAAACAGAGCCGGCAATGAATAGTACAATATAGATTAAGTGTTTAATAGTGTTTAATGATAGAGATTAAGAAAGTGGAGGAAATTAAAATGAAATTAACACAAAGCGATGTAGATAAGATTAAAGAAGAAATAGAACATAGAAAATTGGTTGTTAGAAAAGAAGCAATTGAGGCTGTAAAAGAAGCAAGAGCCCAGGGAGATTTAAGTGAAAATTTTGAATATTATGCAGCAAAAAAAGACAAAAATAAAAACGAAGGACGAATTAGATACCTTGAAAGAATTTTGAAAACAGCAACAATTATTTCGGACCAGTCAGAAGATGATGAAGTAGGCTTAAATAATACTGTAAAGATTTATTTTGAGGAAGATGATGAAGAAGAAACTTTTAAGATTGTAAGTACAATGCGCGGGGACTCTGTTAAGGGGAGAATAAGTAATGAATCACCTATTGGAGCAGCAATTATGGGACACAAAGTGGGAGATAGAGTTGAAATAAAAGTAAATGACAGCTATAGTTATTATGTAGTCATAAAAGAAATCGTAAATACCGGAGAAGAAGAAACAGATACTATAAGAACTTACTAAGGAGAAGGAATATGGCAAAATCTGAAAATCAAAAACAGAAAATTTTAGTGTTGCTTGACTTGTTTAAAAGCAAAACAGATGAGGAACATGGTGTGACAACATCTGATATTATAGACTATTTGGCAGAGCATGGCATAAAGGCAGAAAGAAAAACTGTTTATGCTGATTTGAATACCCTAAAAGAATATGGTTATGAAATTTCAAAAGAGAAGAAAGATGGAAATTATTATTATACTCTTTTGGATCGTGATTTTCAGTTCCGGAATTGAAACTGTTAGTTGATCTGTTCAGGCGTCAAAATTTATATCTGCAAAAAAGTCCAGTGAGTTAATAAAGAAAATAGAAAACTTAGCCAGTGTTTATCAGGCAAAGCAGTTACAACGACAGGTTTTTGTAAGTAATCGTATAAAAACAAATTACGAAAATGTTTACTACAATGTGGATGAATTAAATCTTGCAATTAACGAAAACAGAAAAATAAAATTTGACTATTATGAGTGGAATCTTTCAAAGGAGATGGTTTTGCGAAAGAACGGTCACAAGAATGATATTAGTCCATGGTCGTTGGCTTGGGATGATGAAAATTATTATCTGGTTGCATTTGATGGAAATAGTGGAATCATAAAACATTACCGTGTTGATAAAATGCGAAAAATAGAAATACTAGATGAAGCAAGAGACGGACGAGAAGAGTTCGAGGAATTTGATGCAGCAAAATATGCAAAGAAAGTTTTTGGTATGTTTACAGGTGATGAACAACGTGTGAAAATACAGTTTGCCAACAAACTTATTGGAGTTGTAATTGACAGATTTGGTCAGGATATTATGATTATTCCAAAAGGCGTGGACCAATTTGTTGTGAATGTAAACGTAAAAGTAAGCAACATGTTTTTAGGTTGGATAATAGGACTTGGAGATGGTGCCAAAATACTTGAACCTGAAAGTGTAGTTGATGAAGTTAAACAAATAACCGAGAGACTTAAGGAACAATATAAGTAATTAATAATTAAATAATTGGAGAGTTAAATGCTAAAAATATTTACAAGTTATACACCGGGAGCCGGAAAAAGTTATGCCATGCTTGAAAAAGCAATGGCGGAGCAGGCAAAAGGTAAAAAAGTTTTAATTGGCTTTCTAAATGGTGGTCATAGAAATATCGAATTAATAAAAGAAAAAAATCATATAGATAGCGCAATTTATAACGGAAAAGGTTTTTCGTATAAACAGATATTAGAAGAAAAACCGGACATAGTTGTGCTGGATGAAATGGGCATGAGGTCGAAAAATCATGGTTATATTTATGAAATAATTGAACTGTTATTAGATAATGACATTGATGTGTTTACATCTATTAACATCAAAAGATTTGACAGTATTAATCCTGAGTTTAAGAAGATAAGCGGTATTGGTGTAAAAAACATGGTACCGTCTAAATTTCTTGATATGGCAGATGAAATATATTTTATAGACAGAAGACCTGAACTTATGATCAGGGATTTCAAAAACGGAAATTTATTTAATAAAAGATATATGAAAAGCGGTATAATGAAAAAAAATTTTAGAAGAGACATATTGGAAAGCTATAGAAAAGTCAGCTTGGAGATTCTAAAAAAATATGGTGATAAAGTAACAGTAGTAGAAAGAAATGAATAAGAACGGAAGGATAAAATAATAAAATTATGCAAAGCGGTAATACAATGGAGAATAACAAACAAATCAAATTATCATGGACGCCAATAGTAATTCTTTTAGCAGGGGTATGTTGTTTGCTTTGGGGCTCGGCCTTTCCGTGTATAAAGCTAGGTTACAAATTTTTTAGAATAGAAAGTGGAGAGACAACTTCTCAGATTTTATTTGCCGGAACAAGATTTGCAATTGCAGGGGCAATGGTAATAATAACTTTCAGTATAATAAACAGAAAATTTATCAAGCCATCAAGTCCTGGAAAAATAGCAACGTTAAGCGTGTTTCAGACAATATTGCAGTATGTGCCGTTTTATATAGGACTTGCTCATACTACAGGAGTGAAGTCTTCCATTATTAACGGTTCGGCGGTTTTTATAACAATACTTATATCATGTCTTATTTTTAAACAGGAAAAAATAACAGGGAAAAAGATTATAGGTAGTGTTTTAGGATTTTTAGGAATTGTAATCGTAAATGTTGTTGGAAATGGTTTTGATTTGAGTTTTACTCTTTTAGGTGAAGGCTTTATTTTGATTTCTACAATATCATCTGCGTTTTCGTCATCTTTTATTAAAAGATTTTCAAAGACTACCGATGTTGTAATGCTTAGTGGCTATCAGTTTTTCTTTGGTGGCGTTGTCATGGCAACAATTGGTCTCATAGCAGGAGGTAGATTAAACAGTGTGGCACCATATAGCTGGGTACTTCTTTGCTATATGGGATTCATTTCAGCGGCAGCGTATACAATTTGGAGTATCTTACTTAAATACAATAACGTATCAAAGATTTCAGCTTATAAATTTATGAATCCTCTATTTGGGGTTGTACTGTCATTTATAATTTTGCAGGAGAAGAGCCAGTTAGGAATCCAAACAGTAATTGCACTTATTCTCGTGTGTGCAGGAATTTACGTGGTAAATCGTGAAAATAAGTAAGGAAATATATGGATAAATCTCTTTTTATATGGAATTTACTGTGATAAAATATAATCATTATTAATAATGTTATAAAGAGTTGCAAACAGCAAGAATACATGCTTAGCTATTGCAGAAGGAGGAAGATATGAACATTATGCACGACATTGATCCGGAACGTATTTCACCTTCGGATTTTATTGCTACTATTGAGATTACAAAAGGAAGCAAGAAAAAATATGAATTAGATAAGGAAACAGGACTTCTGATTCTTGACAGAATACTTTATTCATCAGTTCATTACCCTGCCAATTATGGTTTTATTCCAAGAACATTAGATGAAGATGGTGATCCACTTGACGTATTGGTGCTTTGTTCGGAACCTATTGAACCGATGTCACTTGTAAGATGTTATCCAATCGGAGTAATGTATATGATTGATGGTGATGACATGGACGACAAGATTATTGCTATCCCATATGGAGATCCAACTTACAATTGTTATACTGACATTGAACAGTTACCATCACATATTTTGATGAAATTAGAAACTTCTTTAACATCTACAAGTCATTAGAAGGTAAGAAAACAAAAGTTGATGAATTTGGTGGCCCAATTGATGCGGCAAAGATTATTTGCAAATGTATCGACTTATATAACGAAGAATTTGAAGGAGAAAGTCATGACAATAAATAAAAGACTTTCCGACCTGAGAAGTGAAATGAGTAGGCATGACATAGACATCTATGTTGTGCCTACTTGTGATTTTCATGGTTCGGAGTATATAGGAGACTATTTTAAAACAAGAGAATTTATAAGCGGCTTTACAGGGTCAGCAGGTACGGCAGTAATAACTAGAACAAGGCGTATTTATGGACAGACGGAAGATATTTTGTTCAGGCTGAAAGTCAGCTAAATGACAGCTATAAACTTATGAAGCAGGGAGAAAATGGAGTACCTACAGCTGTACAGTTTATTGAAGAATATAATAGAGAAACAATAGAAAAAAATAAAGAAAGTTGCCATAAATTATCCAGAGAAAAAAATAAAGAAAACTGGGGGACGACAGTTGGATTTGACGGCAGAACAATACCATCTGACCTTGCAGAACACATTGAAAAACTACCGAATATTAATGTAGTTTGTGATTTGGATTTAATTGGAGATATATGGAAAGACAGACCTGAAATATCTCATGAGTCTGTTTGGATTTTACAGGAACAATATGCAGGAGAATCGCTAAAGGAAAAAATAAAAAAGATACAAAAAGAAATAGTAGCCAATGATTGCGATATTTTAGTTGATACATGTTTGGAAAATATTGCTTGGACACTTAATTTGAGAGGAAATGATGTAAAATGCACGCCTGTATTTTTAAGCTTTCTAACTATAACAGGTGATAATGTAACTTTATATATACAGAAACAAAGTTTGACAGCAGGAACAGAGTCATACCTTAAAGAGAATAAAGTTAATATAAAAGATTATTTTGAAATTTATAATGATTTAAAACAGTTAAAAGATAAAAAAGTCTGGCTTGATAAGTCATCAGCTAATTACAGAATAATTGAGACTCTGAAAAATAATAATAGGATATACAACAGAATGTCACCGGCACTAACAATGAAGGCAATAAAAAATTCTACTGAAATCAAAAATACTCGAAAAGCACATTTGCTTGATGGAATTGCAATGACAAAATTTATATACTGGTTAAAACACAATGTAGGAAAAGAGCCTATGGATGAGGTAATGTTGGGCGAAAAGCTGGAATATTTTAGAACAAAAACAGAAAGTTATGTGGAACCAAGTTTTGAACCCATCGTAGGTTACAACGACCATGGAGCTATTGTTCATTACAGTGCAACAGAAGAAACAAATTATACCATTACAGACAAAGGACTTGTTTTAATTGATTCTGGTGGACATTATTTAGAAGGCACAACTGATATAACAAGAACAATTAGTCTTGGTGAAGTTAGTGACAAAATGAAAAGAATGTACACAGCGGTTTTGAAAGGCCATTTGGCACTGGGAGATGCTGTATTTAAAAAAGGCAGTTCAGGAGTAACTCTTGATATTCTTGCAAGAAAACCACTTTGGGACTTAGGGCTTGACTATAACCATGGAACAGGTCATGGTGTAGGCTATTTGTTAAGTGTACACGAACCACCAAACGGAATAAGATATAGAATACTTAATAATCCGCAACTAAATCCTGAAATGAAAGCTGGAATGATTACAAGTAACGAACCTGGAATTTATCTTGAAAATGAATTTGGCATAAGAATAGAAAATCTGATTCTTTGTAAAGAAAAAGAAAACAATGAGTTTGGAGAATTTTTATGCTTTGAAACATTAACTTTAGTTCCTTATGATATAGAACTAATAGATGAAACAATGCTCACAGAAAAAGAAAAGGAACTTATTTTTGAGTATAACAGAAGAATAACAGATGCTTTGCAACCTTACCTGACAGCGGAAGAAAATAAATGGCTTGAAACATTGAACGAGAAACATTAAACGAAGAATTTTAAAATTGTCGGGAGGACAGCAGCAAAGGGTTGCTATTGCGAGAACATTGTCTTATGGACCGGAAATTATTTTAGCTGATGAACCAACCGGAAATTTAGACAAGGAAACTCAGGCAGAGATTATAGAAATCTTTAAGGAATTGGCACATAAAGAGAATAAATGCATAATTCTAGTTACACATTCCAAAGAAGTATCTGAGCAGTCAGATGTGGTCTACAAGCTTGCGTAGGAATAAATAAACGGTTTAGTTATATTTTGCAATTAATAATCATAATATAGAACAAACGAATATATGGGAGAAGCCCCATGAATGATTATATTGCAAAGAGAGCTGTGGCTGCAGGAGAATATCTGGTTTTGGCAAAAGCCACAGTAAGGCAAACAGCAAAGAAGTTTGGAGTTAGCAAGTCTACAGTGCATAAAGATGTATCAGAACGGTTAGTAGAAATAGATCCTGCTTTAGCAGCTAAAGTAAGAAAAATTTTAGAGAAAAATAAATGCGAAAGACATATACGTGGTGGGATTGCAACAAGAGAGAAATATAAGCGTGAGAGAAGTTTAAAAGATAAATCTGCTGCTTCTCGCTAATTTGGGTTCCCAGGATACATAAAAAGAAAAACACAGCAAAAAGTATGGGACATCTTTTTTGCTGTGTTTTTCTTTTTATGTGCTTGGTTAACGTGTTGAATATATTAAAGCCATATGCTAGGCATATGGCTGTTGCTTACGGGGGACCTAGCGGGAATCTCACCCGCTAGGTTGAGTATGAAAAACTTAAAATACGTCATTATAGGGTATGACGTATACAAACTATGTGCACCACTCTAGGTAGTACTCTGTTATAGTAAGGGACGAATATGAATAAAATATGAACAAAATGTAAAAAAACTCGAAAATCGGCGAAAATAATAAAAAATAATAAAAAATCGGAAAATGCTGATGAAAAACTGTGTAGATTTTTCCATTAAAATTGGAAATAAAACATATACATTATAAAAAAAAGTTGTTATACTTTACTTTAGTGTGGATATTCTAAAATATAGAAGTATATTTTATATATGGAAAAATGAATGACCAAAGGAGAACTAAATGTTTAATACAGATAAGGAATAGATTTAGGAACAGCAAGTATACTTGTTTACATTAAAGGAAAAGGCGTGGTTTTAAAAGAACCATCAGTTGTGGCTATAGATCGCGATACAGAAAAGATTAAGGCTGTTGGTGAAGAAGCAAGATTAATGATTGGACGTACACCTGACAATATTGTTGCAGTAAGACCTCTTAAGCAGGGTGTAATTTCTGACTATTCAGTTACTGAACAAATGATTAGATATTTCATACAGAAATCAGTTGGAAAGCGTTCATACAGAAAACCACGTATTTGTGTTTGTATTCCAAGTGGTGCAACAGAAGTTGAAACAAAGGCAGTTCAGGATGCGGCTTTTCAGGCTGGAGCAAGAGAAGTTTTCGTTGTAGAAGAACCTTTAGCAGCAGCAATTGGAGCTGGTATTGAAATAAAGAAGCCATGTGGAAACATGATTGTGGACATTGGTGGAGGTACAACAGATATTGCTGTTATTTCTTTAGGCGGTACAGTTGTAAGTACATCAGTTAAAGTTGCCGGTGACGACTTTGACGAGGCAATTGTAAGATACATGAGAAAGAAACATAATCTTTTAATCGGTGACAGAACTGCTGAAGAAATAAAAATTGGAATTGGTACATGCTATAACAAATCAGAAAATAAGAAGATGGAAGTGCGTGGACGAAATCTTGTTACAGGACTTCCAAAAACAATAGAAGTTACATCAGAGGAAACAGAAGAAGCTCTTAGCGATGTAACAACAAGTATTGTAGATGCTGTGCATCGTGTGCTTGAACAGACACCTCCGGAACTTGCAGCAGATATTGCTGTAAGAGGGATTGTTTTAACAGGTGGTGGCTGTTTATTACATGGCTTGGATCAGTTGATTGAAGCAAAGACAGGTATTAATACTATGACAGCGGAAGATCCAATGACTGCTGTAGCCATAGGTACAGGTCAGTATTTAGAATATATTGACGAAGAAGATGCAGAAAAAATAAAGTAAAATAAAATTAAACATAAAGGCTGTCCAAAGAAACATAGGGGCAGCCTTGTTTTGATAAAAGGAACAATATGAAATCATTAAGTGGATATGTAGAAAGCATAACTTTTAGAAATGAAGAGAATGGTTATACGGTTTTAACTTTATCTTATGGAAAAAAAGAAATAAAATGCACTGGTAATTTTGGATATATTTCAGAAGGTGAATATTTAGAAATAGAGGGAGAAGAAGTTTTTCACGATATTTATGGAGAACAGATTAAAGTAACTTCTTATAAAGTAATTCCTGCAACAGATGAATTGTCGTTGAAAAAATATCTTGGTTCAGGTGCAATTAAAGGTTTGGGTGCAGTGCTTGCTAATCGTATAGTTGATAAATTTGGCGAGGATACTCTTAGAATAGTAGAAGAAGAACCTGAAAGACTTGCAGAGATAAGAGGCATTACCATAAGAAAAGCAATGGACATTTGTGAGCAGGTTGAAGAGAAAAAAGACATGCGTGATGTTATGATTTTTCTTCAGGGATATGGAATCAGTCCTACATTAAGTAATAAGATTTACACAATGTATGGTCAGAAAGTTTATGACATTATAAAAACTAATCCTTATAAGTTGGCAGATGACCTATCAGGCATTGGTTTTAAAACGGCAGATGAAATTGCACGTCGTGCAGGTGTGGAAGTAAATGCTTCTATTCGTATTAAAAGTGGCATGTGCTATGCCCTGTCGGATGCATCGTTATCAGGACATACGTATTTACCAAAAGAAAAATTAGTTGAGAAAACAATTAATCTGTTAGGCTTAAGGGATCAGTATCTTAATGCAGACGGAACTTATAATATGGATTTACTGGATAATTGTTTTACGGAGTTGGTTTTAGAGAAAAAATTAATACTAAAAAATATTGAAGAAAAAGATGCAGTATTTCTATCTACATACTATTACACAGAATTAAATATTGCCAGAATGTTGTTGGAATTAAATATTTCTACACCGGAAGATGATTATATAATGGGCGTTAAGTTAGATACAATTGAAAAACTTTCAGGAGTAGAATTAGATGATTTGCAAAGAAAAGCTGTAATAGAAACACAAAACAATGGTATTACAATTATTACAGGTGGACCGGGTACAGGTAAAACCACTACAATAAATGCCATTATACAAATGTTTGAAGCTGATGGGTTGGAAGTTAGTCTTGCGGCACCAACAGGAAGAGCAGCAAAACGAATGAATGAGGCAACAGGTCATGAAGCTAAGACAATACACAGATTATTGGAAATTTCAGGTGGAGCATCAGAGGAAACAGGCAGAGATGAAATTGATGCAAAATTTGGCAGAAATGAACAAAATCCTTTGGAAACAGACGTAATCATAGTTGATGAAATGTCTATGGTAGACACTTTTCTTGTGCATGCGTTGCTGAAGGCCATAACAATAGGAACAAGAGTTGTTTTTGTTGGTGATATTAATCAGCTTGCAAGTGTTGGTCCGGGTAACGTTTTAAGGGATATAATAGAGTCGGAACAATTTAGCGTTGTAAGACTTACAAAAGTTTTCAGACAGGCAGGGGAAAGTGGAATTGTAACCAATGCCCATAAGATTAATAAAGGTGAACAGGTAGCGTTGGATAATAGCATGGGCGACTTCTTATATATAGAAAGAGAAAATGCACAGATGGCATTAAATGCTACAATTGGTCTTATGATGTCTAAATTACCTCAATATGTAGAAGCAAAACCAATGGACATACAGGTTTTGACACCTATGCGTGGTGGAATTTTAGGTGTAAATTCTTTAAATGAACAACTGCAGAAATACATTAATCCTCAGGATGAAAATAAACGTGAAAGAGAAATCGCAGGCATTATTTTTAGAGAAGGCGACAAGGTAATGCAGATAAAAAATAATTATCAGCTTGAATGGGAGCAGCGAAGTGAGGGTGGAAGAATATATGATAGTGGAACTGGAATTTTCAATGGCGACATGGGAATAATTACTACTATTAATAATACAACTAACACTATGGAAGTTGTTTTTGATGATGACAGATACGTTATATATGATTCTAAACAGGCTGAGGAATTAGAACTTGCGTACGCAATAACTATTCATAAGTCACAGGGTAGCGAGTATCCTGCAGTTATTATGCCTTTGGTTTCAGGTGTCTCAATGCTTATGACAAGAAATCTTCTATATACAGGTGTTACAAGAGCAAAAAAGTGTGTTTGTATTGTTGGTCGAAAAGAAACATTTTCGGCAATGATTGCAAATGAGGATCAGCATAGAAGATACTCGGGACTGAAATGGCAGCTTGTTAATTATTATAATGAAGAACAATAAATAAGGGGAATATGGAATATAGAAAAATAATACAGAAAATTTTTTATCCAAATGTTTGTCCTATATGCAATCAGGTTATAGGAATGAATCAAAGAATATGCAAAGAATGTAGGGACAAAATTAAAATAGTAAAAACGCCAGCCTGTCAAATGTGCGGTAAGCAGCTAACAAGTAATAATGCATTGTATTGTCAGGACTGTGCAAAAACCAAGCATGAATTTAACAAAGGCGTCTGCGTGTTTCAATATGTAGAAGAAATGAAATTAACTTTATACAGATTTAAATATGATAACAAAAGGTGTTATGGGGATTTCTTTGCTTATGTAGGAAACAGAAAGTATAGGAGCAAACTAAAACAATGGAAAATAGACAGAATTATGCCAATTCCAATGTACAAGGGTAAAGTGCAACAGAGAGGATACAATCAGGCAGAGGAGTTTGCAAAATACTTAAGTCACTACTCTAATATAACTTTAGACAAGACATCACTAATACGAGTAAGTGATACGAAACCTCAGAAAGGATTAAGTAGAAGTCAAAGAAGCAGTAACCTTAAGAATGCATTTGCAATTAAACCTGAAACATTAAAAGGGGTGAAATCAGTTTTGCTTGTAGATGACATATACACAACAGGCAGCACAATGGACGCATGCAGCAGACTTCTAAAAAGTGCCGGCGTAAAAGATGTTTATTTTATGTGCATAGCAACAGGCATTGACAAATAATTAATAGAAGATAAAAAACAAAGGAAAAATATAAACTGAAAAAAGATGCTCTGAATGTAAGTAAGCAGAATACAAGTATAAAATTATTTGCTGAAAACTAATTTCTCTAAATGTAAGTAAAAACTTATTGACGTAAATAAAATGATATGATATATTTATGTAGCAAGAGAAGAGGGGGTCTTTTTTTTTTGCAATAATTTATTGCTAAATATTACAAAGAAGTACCCTTAGGATAGAATAAAGCGGAGGTGAAACTCATGAGAACAAAGATTACATTAGAATGTACAGAATGCAAACAGAGAAATTATAATACAACTAAGGATAAGAAAACACATCCAGATAGAGTTGAAACAAAGAAGTATTGTAAATTCTGTCAGAAGCACACATTACACAAAGAAACAAAATAGTCTATTGGAGGTGGGATTATGGCAGAAGCAAAGAAAAAATCAGGCTTAAAAAATTGGTTTACTGGTTTAAAAGCTGAATTTTCAAAAATTATCTGGCCAACAAAAGCATCAATCGTAAGACAGACTGTTGTTGTTGTAATAGTCACTCTTATTATGGGAGTTCTTATTGGTTTGATCGATCAGTTAATACAGTTCGGTCTTAATGGAATTATTGGTAATAAGAATATATAAGAGGTGAGTAAATGGCAGAGGCAAATTGGTATGTAGTTCATACTTATTCAGGTTATGAAAATAAAGTAAAGACTAATATCGAGCAATCTATTGAAAATAGAAAATTGCAGGATCAGATATTAGAAGTATCAGTTCCAACACAGGAAGTGGTAGAATTGAAAAATGGAGTAAAGAAAGTTTCAGAAAAGAAACTTTTCCCTGGATACGTGCTTATAAACATGGTTATGAATGATGACACATGGTATGTTGTAAGAAATACCAGAGGTGTTACAGGATTCGTAGGTCCGGGGTCAAAGCCAGTTCCTCTTACAGAAGATGAAATGATGACTCTTGGTGTCAAAACTAACGAAAGAATCAACGTTGATTTTGAAGAGGGAGAAATGGTTAATGTTATCGCAGGCGTTTGGGCCGGAACAGCCGGAGAAATCAAACGTATTGATGAAACAAGACAGACAGTCACAATTAATGTGGACATGTTTGGTAGAGAAACTCCGGTAGAGTTAAACTTTAACGAAGTTAAAAGGTTGAAATAAAGCCATTTAGGTTTTATGAAAGTGTATAATTACACTTATAGAAGAATGTTTCACGGTGCATCGTGAAGCAGTGGGAGGGGTTCCCGATAATACCACAATTTTTAGGAGGTGCCGAAAGATGGCAAAGAAAGTAGAAGGATACATTAAATTGCAAATCGAAGCTGGCAAAGCAACACCAGCTCCACCAGTTGGTCCAGCACTTGGACAGTGGGGATTAAACATCGTTCAGTTCACAAAGGACTTCAACGCAAGAACAGCTGATCAGCCTGGAATGATTATTCCTGTAGTTATCACTGTATATCAGGACAAGAGTTTTAGTTTTGTAACAAAGACTCCACCTGCAGCAGTTTTATTAAAGAAGGCTTGCAAAATCCAAAAGGGTGCAGGCAATTCGTTAAAAGAACAGGTTGCTACAATTTCTAAAGCAGACTTACAGCAGATTGCTGAAACAAAGATGCAGGATCTTAACGCTGCAAACATTGAATCAGCTATGAGCATGATCGCAGGAACTGCTAGAAGCATGGGAATTAAGGTTGAAGACTAATCGACTAAAGGCAATAATTTAATCGAAAAAAGAATTGAAAAAACGTGGGAGGTATATCCGTTATTACCACGAGGAGGTTTAAATGAAGAGAGGTAAGAAGTATATTGATGCAGCAAAGACTATTGATAGAGCTGCTCAGTATGATACAGAAGAAGCAATTTCTTTAGTAAAGAAAAGTGCAGTTGCAAAATTTGATGAAACAATAGAATGTCACATCAGAACAGGTTGTGACGGACGTCATGCAGATCAGCAGATTCGTGGTGCTGTAGTATTACCTAACGGAACAGGTAAAACTGTTAAGGTTTTAGTTTTCGCTAAAGGTGCTAAGGCTGATGAAGCAGAAGCAGCAGGAGCTGATTTCGTAGGTGGCGAAGAATTAATTCCAAAGATCCAGAATGAAGGTTGGTTCGACTTTGACGTAGTTGTAGCTACACCTGACATGATGGGTGTTGTTGGTAGACTTGGTCGTGTACTTGGACCTAAGGGCTTAATGCCTAACCCAAAAGCAGGTACAGTAACAATGGATGTAACAAAGGCTAT
>ERZ859980.668-NODE-668-length-19307-cov-1.696603_pt1 | contig 19307 bp, 25 predicted proteins | sample MGYA00509984_ERZ859980 | MGnify/ENA primary metagenome ERZ859980 (study PRJEB30046, sample SAMN00715173) | human gut metagenome | study: EMG produced TPA metagenomics assembly of the A metagenome-wide association study of gut microbiota in type 2... | reverse complement strand
CATTGGATCTCCACCGGCAGCTACATTTTTTACACCTTCTTTAATCATGCTTTGAGCTAAAACTGTTGCTGTTGTTGTTCCATCACCTGCTACATCGTTTGTTTTTGTAGAAACTTCTTTTACAAGTCTTGCTCCCATATTTTCAAATGGATCTTCTAGCTCTATTTCTTTTGCTATTGTAACACCATCGTTTGTAATAAGTGGAGCTCCATAATTTTTATCTAAGACTACATTTCTTCCTTTTGGACCTAATGTAACTTTTACTGTGTCTGCTAATTGATTAACACCATCTAATAATTTTTTTCTGGCATCTTCGCCATATTTAATTTGTTTTGCCATAATTATAATCTCCTTTCGCTCTTTTCTTTTTCCTATTCAACTATTGCTAGGATATCAGATTGTTTTACTATTATTAGGTCTTCACCTTGATATTTAATTTCTGTTCCTGCATATTTATTTAAAACTACTTTATCGCCTTTTTTTACATACATCTTTTCTGTTTTTCCGTCTATCACTTCTCCTGGTCCTACTTCTAGTACCTCTGCTATTTGTGGTTTTTCTTTTGCTCCACTGGTTAATATGATTCCGCTTTTTGTTGTTTCTTCGCTTTCTATCATTTTAACTACAACTCTGTCTAATAATGGTTTTAACATTATATTACCTCCTTTAATGTTACAGTATTATTAATATATATTTAGCTTGTATTAATAATATGTATAAAAATTATTAGCAGTCTATTTGTTAGACTGCTAATAATTTATACCCATTGGTATTAAATGTCAATATTTATTTTTTAAAATTCACATAATTTTCACAAAACACAGGTGCCAAGCTTAAATTAAGCTTGACACCTTTGCTTTACTTACGCTTTACTGAAAAAATGACTAACCATTTATCAGTAGATGAGTTTTCAAGGTAATGTGATTCACCTTTATTGCACACCTCAACGCAATCTCCGTCAACTTCTTCATAAGTTTCAGACTCCGCATTATGTGTGTGCCTTTTAATCTTAGCACTTGGAGACAAATACAGTAAAGACATTGATACATTTTTGCTTGAAAATAAATCACGTACATATACTGTACCTCTTTCAACCTTTTTGGGGTCAAAACTTTCCAGCTTTTCGATTAAGCCTGCTACTTCTGTTGCTGATCTCCGTCCTTCGGATATCATATTACAAGCAGCTCCTTTCAAAATTGGATTTTATCCTTTTGGATATTTGTATTTTATCATAGAAATGTATACTTTTCCAGTATTTTTTATTAAATATTGAAAATTTAGCAATTCATTTTTGTTTTAGTTTTATTTGCTAATACTGTACAATTATGTTATAATGTTTCAAGATTTTGGAGTTTTCTATCTCCTTGCAAGACTAAATATTACATTAGGAGGCAAAAAAATGACATCTGCAGACGAAAAGTTAAACCGGCAATTCAAAGAAGTTATAAGGCCATACATTAACCGATTGAATGAATTCTTTGATAATCCTCATTCTTCCAAAATAGTTCTTATAACCGATGGCTCTATAAATTCTAACTGCACAACTAGTACCTTATATTATATGGTGGGCAAAAAATGTAAAACAGTCCAAATCTCAGAATTAACTTTATCGCAAGTATACGCATATGCTAGCGTAAGTCCTAAACGTCTTATTTCTATTGGACAACGAGATGCTGGAAATCTTTTTATCAAAGTTAGAATTCACTAATTCTTTAACTTATCAACGCAAAAAATGTTAGTTCAAAATTTGAACTAACTTTTTTTTGTGTATTATTTCTTTGCTGCTTTTATAAAAGCTTTAAATAATGGAGCTGGTTTATCTGGTCTTGATTTAAATTCAGGATGAAATTGTCCTGCTATAAAAAATTTATTGGCAGGTATTTCAACAATTTCTACTAATAAATCATCTGGTGATGTACCAGAAATTTTCATTCCTGCTTCTTCAATTTTTGCTCTAAAATCATTATTGAATTCAAATCTATGTCTGTGTCTTTCAGAAATCTCATTTGATTTATATACTTTTTCAGCTAAAGTATTTTCTTTAATTTTACAAGGATATGCACCAAGTCTCATAGTTCCACCTTTTTTCTTAACATCCTTTTGTGTATCCATTATATGAATAACAGGATTTTTAGTTCTTCTATCAAACTCTGTAGAACTTGCATCCTTTAATCCAACAACATTTCTTGCGAATTCAACAACAGCCATTTGCATACCTAGACAAATTCCTAAAAATGGTACATTATGCTCTCTGCAAATTTTATTGCATTAATTTTACCCTCAATACCTCTATTGCCAAATCCTCCTGGAACTAGTATGCCATCAAATTTTTTTAACATTTCCTCTGCTTTTTCATCATCTGTAATTAATTCTGAATCAACAAATTCTATATCAACATTTACATTATTTGCAAATCCACCATGTTTTAAGCTTTCAACAACAGATAGATATGAATCTTCTAAACTTATATATTTACCAACAATAGCAATTTTAACTGCATTTTCTGGAATACTCTTTATTTTTTCGATCATTTTTTCCCATTTTTCATTTTTAGGTGCTTTATTTTTTAAATTAAAGTGTTCGCAAACAACCTTAGCTAATCCTTCTTTTTCTAGCATTAATGGAACTTCATATAATACATCTACTGTAGAATTTTGTATAACATTTTCTTTTTTTACATTACAGAATAACGCAATTTTATCTTTCATTCCATCAGGAATTCTAATTTCTGATCTACAAACTAATACATCTGGTTTTATTCCATATGATTGAAGTTCTCTTACAGAATGTTGAGTTGGTTTTGATTTTAATTCATTTGAACCATGAATATATGGCAATAAAGTTACATGAATATACATAACATCTTCACTTTTTTGCTCTAGCCCAATTTGTCTTATTGCTTCAATGAATGGTAAACTTTCAATATCACCAACAGTTCCTCCAATTTCTGTTATTACAATATCCACATCTGTTTCATCAAATTTGTATACTTTTTCTTTAATGGCATTTGTTATATGAGGTACAACTTGTACTGTTTTTCCTAAGTAATCTCCTTTACGCTCTCTTTCGATAACTTCTGAGTATATTCTTCCTGTTGTTATACTTGAATTTTTTGTTAAACTTTCGTCAATAAATCTTTCATAATGACCTAAGTCTAAATCAGTTTCTGCTCCATCATCAGTTACAAAAACTTCGCCGTGTTCACAAGGGTTCATTGTACCTGGATCAACATTTATGTATGGGTCAAATTTTTGAATTGTTACTTTATATCCTCTATTTTTCAATAATCTTCCCAAAGATGCTGCTGTTATTCCCTTTCCTAATCCAGACACTACTCCACCTGTTACAAAAATATACTTTGTGTTCATACAAATACCCTCCATTTAAATTATTCTAAAAACAAAAAAATAGATTAAAAAAAATTGTCCCCTGTTTTTAGGGGTTTTTTTTTAACTATTTTTAATATATTATTATTGTATCATTACTGACAAAATTTTACAAGCAAAATTTTGTTAAAATTCATTTTTCCATTTTTTATTTAATTTTTATATATTATTTTGAATTTAAATTTTTGCTATTCTACAAAGAAAAATCCTAGTATGAAAAACATACTAGGCGGATTTATTTAATCCAATAAAAAAAATTAAATTAAAAAATGAAGAAGTCAACTTTTTGCTGACAACAAATAGTATTATACACTATTGTTTTATATTTTGTCAACTATATCTCCCTGTCTTTTATAAATGCTATTTGATTTTATAACACCTCTTACTGAAGACAATGGATATATATTTGTGTTTCTTCCAATAACACTCCCAGGATTTAAAATAGAGCCACAACCTACTTCAACATTATCACCAAGCATTGAGCCAAATTTCTTTAAACCTGTTTCAATTTTTTCACTTTCATTTTTTACAATAACTAACTTTTTATCTGATTTTACATTTGAAGTAATAGACCCTGCTCCCATATGAGATTTATATCCTAATATTGAATCTCCTACATAATTATAATGTGGAACTTGAACATTGTTGAATAGTATTACATTTTTTAGCTCTGTAGAATTTCCTACAACTGCATTTTCGCCAACTATGGCATTGCCTCTTATAAATGCACAATGTCTCACCTCAGCATTTTTTCCAATAATAGCTGGACCATTTATATAAGCAGTTGGTGCAACTTTTGCAGTTTTAGCTATCCATACATTTTCGCCTATCTTATCATATTCTTCTTTACTTAATGTATTTCCTAAATGTATTATGAAATCTTTAATTTTAGGTAATACTTCCCAAGGATATGTGCATCCATCAAACACATCTCTTGCAATTGTTTCATTTAAATTATATAAATTTTCAATTTTACATTCTTTCATAATAAAATTTTCCTTTCTAATTTTTTTCTTATAGTAATACAAAGATTTTTAAATGTCAATGTAGTATTTTCGACATTTATACATCAAATGTTGTCGTATGATTTATATTGAAAATCAATTTAAACTGTATTATTATTATGACACAATTTTTTTCAAATGTGTAATTTCATACACAAAATCTCAGAAAATAATTGAAAAAACAGACATAAATTGATATAGAAACTATTTTTTATGTTATTCATTTAACAAAAATTCCACTTTTTATTTACAAAATCGCCATATTAATATAAAATATACGCAGAATAATTTAATAAAAAAAGGTGAAAATATGTATAATTTTATTTCAAAATCTGAAAAAGATACAATTAATTTTGCAAAAGGTTTAGCTTCTAAACTACATAAGGGTGATATTATTGTTTTAACTGGTGAACTTGGATCTGGGAAAACGAAATTCACTCAAGGTTTTCTAGAATATTTTGGACTTGAAAATGAAATTTCTAGTCCTACTTTTACAATTGTTAATGAATATAATAGTAATACTGGTTTAAACATTTATCATTTTGATGTTTACCGCTTGTCAGATACTGATGAGTTTTATGCCATTGGTGGTGATGAATATTTTGAAAATGGTATTTGTATTATCGAATGGGGTGAACTTATAAAAGATGCACTTCCTAAAGATTACATTCATATAACATTTGAAAAAGATGATTCTAATGAAAATTACAGGAAATTGAAAGTTGAAACTTTTGGAAATAAATATCAAAATTTATTTTAATTATATTATTTTGGGTTTATAGGTCTTCCCTAAAAAATCTAAATATATATACAAGGAGGATTTAATTATTCAATAGATTTTCTATATGATTAATTAAAAATAATAATGAAAATATTATCAATAGATACATCTTCTAAAATTTGCTCAGTATCTATTTTAGAAGATACCACTGTTATACTAGAAAAACATACTAATGATGAAAAAACACATTCCCAAAACCTGATGCCGCTAATTGATGAACTTTTCAAAGATACTAATTTAACATTAGATAATATTGATTTACTTGCTTGTTCACAAGGTCCTGGCTCTTTTACTGGTATTAGAATCGGAATTGCAACAATAAAAGCTTTTGCAGATGCTAAAAATATTCCAGTAGTTGGAGTTACATCTTTAGAGAGCTTAGCTTATAATATTACAGAATCTGGTTTAATTGTAAGTTTAATTGATGCCAAAAATGAGAATGTTTATTATTCTTTATTTAGTAATAATGGAACAGCATATACACAAATTGGTGATTTTAAATCATGTTCTATCCATGATATTTTAAGTGATTTATCTATATATGATGACAAATTAATTTTTGTTGGAGATGGTTCTGTAATTCACCATGATTTAATTATCACATTAATAAAAAATCCTGTTTTTGCTAATAGTGAACAAAATTTGCAAACAAGTATCAGTATTGGCAAATCTGCATATAATAAATTTACTAATGGTATATATGGTGATTCAAATTCTCTACTACCTATTTATTTAAAAAAATCTCAAGCAGAAAGAAATTTAGCTGGTGAAAAATAGATGAGTAATAATTTAAAAGAACAAACTTTAAATACTTTTGCAAATCATATTACAATTTGCAAAATGTGTGATAAAGATTTATTATATTTAAAGGAAAATTTAATTACAGAATTTGATAATTTTTGGAACTATGAAATTTTAAAACAAGAATTTTTAAATACCGATACAACATATATTGTTGCCAAACAAAATGAAACAATTGTTGGTTTTGCAGGAATTCTTACAATTGTTGATGAAGCAAATATTATGAACATTGTTACAAAAAAAGACAAAAGAAATTTAGGTATTGGAACTTTACTTTTACAAAACCTAATACAAATTTCCAAAGAACAAAATTTAAATTCAGTAACATTAGAAGTAAATGAACATAACATACCTGCAATAAAACTATACGAAAAATTTAATTTTACTAAAGTTGGTCTTAGAAAAAAATATTATAATAACACCGATTCTGCTATTATAATGACTTTATACATATAACCAACTTTAAATTTAAGGAGGAACAAATGAAAAATAAAAATGAATTAAATTACAAAAATTTAAAAATTAGTTGTGATCCAAGTATTTTTAAATTTAAAACAACTGAAGAATTGGACAATATTGAAACTGGAATTGGACAAGAAAGAGGAATTAAAGCTTTAGAGTTTGGTTTAAATGTAGATATAAATGGATATAACTTATATCTTGAAGGTCCTGCTGGAGTTGGAAAAACAATGTATACTAAACATTATTTAGATAAAATTTCTAAAAAGCAAAAGACTCCTTGTGATTGGTGTTATATATACAACTTCGAAAATCCTAATGAACCAATTGCCCTACCTTTACATGCTGGACAAGGTAAAGAATTAAAGAGCAAATGGATGCTTTTATAAAAGATATAAAAAATGATTTGAAAAATACATTTAACAATGAAGACTTTGAAAAAGAAAAAGCTTTAATATCTCAAACCTATGAAGAAAAACGTGAAGCCTTAATGGTTAAATTAAATAAAAAATCAGAAAAATATGGATTTCAAGTAAAATCAGCTCAAAATGGAATTTATATGATGCCTATTATTAATGGTAAAGCAATTGAACAAAAGAATTTGAAAAATTAGATGATGAAACTAAACAAAACTTTGAAGATAATTCAAGCATTGTTCAAGAGCAAATTTTACAAGTTATTAGTGAAATAAAAAATATTGAACAAGAATCTCAAAAGAAATTATCTGAATGGCAATCTAATGTTGCTTTATTAACAATAAATGCACATATAAATTATATCAGATCAAAGTTTAAAAGAAATAAAAAAATTAGTACTTTTTTAGAAAATATCAAAAAAGATATATTAAAAAATATTGACTACTTCTTAGTAGAGCCTCAAATTGAAACACAACAAATGCCTGGTCCTAGACCTGAGCCACCAAAACCTTGGGAAAACTATAGAGTAAACTTATTTATCGATAATAGTGCACAAGAAGGTGCTCCTGTAATTATGGATTCAAATTATTCTTATCACAATATATTTGGAAAACTTGAATATGAAAATTACTATGGTTCTTTGAAAACAGATTACACTATGTTAAAACCAGGTTTACTACACAAAGCAAACGGTGGATATATAATTTTTCAAGCACATGATTTAATAGAAAATTCAGTTTGTTATGAAGGACTAAAAAAAGCATTACGTCAAAAACAATTATTAATTGAAAATACTGCAGACCCTCGCTCACCAATGGTTATGGTTTCTTTAAAGCCTGAACCAATTCCACTAGATTTAAAAGTTATTATTGTTGGAGATGAACAAATATATCAAACACTACTTGCAGTTGATTATGATTTTAGAAAATTATTTAAAATAAAAGTTGAATTTGAAGATAGCTCTGATAATACAGAAGAAAATATGAACAAATTAGCAAGATTTATTCACGGTTTCTGTGAACAAGAACAACTTCCTCATCTTGATCCATCTGCAGTTGCAAAAATAATGGAATATTCTTCACGACTTGCTGATAACCAAGACAAACTTTCTACTAGATTTAATGATTTAGCACAAATAATTGGTGAAGCTGCAACATGGGCAAAAATGAAAAAATCAAAAATTGTAACAGCTGAATTTGTAGATATGGCTTTATCTGAAAGAGCAAACAGAATAAAAAAATATGATTCAATGTATACAGAAATGATAAAAGAAAATACATTATTAATTGATACAACAGGAGCAAAAGTCGGACAAATAAATGGTTTAACAATAATGAATATTGGTGACTACATGTTTGGAAAACCTGTAAAAATAACAGCAACAACATATACTGGAAAAAATGGTGTAATAAATATTGAAAGAGAAGTTGATTTATCTGGCTCTACTCACTCAAAAGGTGTATATATTTTAAGTGGATATTTAGGTGAAAAATTTGCACAAGATATTCCCCTATCTCTTACAGCAAGTATATGTTTTGAGCAACTATATAATGGTGTTGATGGAGACAGTGCATCAAGTACAGAGCTATATGCAATTTTATCAAGTTTATCTGGAGTACCAATTAATCAATCATTTGCAGTTACTGGTTCAGTAAACCAAAAAGGCGAAATTCAACCAATCGGTGGTGTAAATGAAAAAATAGAAGGATTTTTCCAAATTTGTAAAATGCGTGGACTTGATGGAACTCATTCTGTTATGATTCCAATTCAAAATCAAAAGAATTTAAACCTATCAAACGAAGTAGTTGATGCTGTAAAAAATGGATTATTCCATATTTATGCTATAAGTACAATTGATGAAGGAATTGAACTTTTAACCGGTGTTCCAGCAGGAAAAAAAGATTCAAACGGAAACTTTCCAGCAGGTACAATAATTATTTAGCTTATGAAAAATTAAAAAAATATGCTGATATAAAAATAGAAGAATAAAAAATTCAAGCCAAAAGGCTTGAATTTTTTATTAGTTATTTGATGCAACTTTAAAGTGCAAAAATCGCACTTTAAGCGTTAATGTTGCACTTTAGGATAATCTGTAATTTCAATATTTACTGTAACCTATATTCTTTTGGTAAAAATATAATATTAAGTTAATACTAATCAATTTTTCCAGCCAAATTTCTTGCCATTTGCACTCCTGAGCATGATGCCATCATTAATCCTCTTGTCATTCCTCCGCCATCTCCTATTGAGTATAAGCCTCTTACACTTGATTCAAAATTGTTGTCTATTTCTAATTTATTACTGTAAAACTTAATTTCTGGAGCATATAGTAAATTATCTGGGTTTGCAAATCCTTCAACTATTTTATCCATCTCTTTTATAAATTGCAAAATATCTGTCATAGTTCTGTAACCTATTGCAAATGTTATATCTCCTGGTACTGCAGATTTTAGTGTTGGTACTACTGAATTTTTATCTAATTCTTCTTGCCAGGTTCTTTTTCCTCTATTTATATCACCCAATCTTTGAACTATAACATTTCCATTTGCAAGCTCATTTAAATTTTTTGCTACATTTCTTCCATAATCAATTGGTTTATTAAATGGATATGTAAAATTATGTGATACTAAAATAGCTAAATTTGTATTTGTGCTTTTTTTCTCTTTATATGAGTGCCCATTTACTAAACTTAAATTATTGTCATATACTTCTGATGAAACAAAACCACTTGGATTTTGACAAAATGTTCTTACTTTATCTTTGTATGGGTATGGATATCCAATAAATTTTCCTTCATACATATATTTATTTACATCTTTCATAACTGCATCTGGTAATTCATATCTTACACCTATATCAACACAACCAGATTTTGTTATAATATTGTGTTTATCACACATTTCAACAAGCCAGTTTGCGCCTTTTCTTCCTACTGCAATTATTACATTGTCAGAAAATAATTCTTGCTTTTTATTGCTTTTCTTATTTAAAATTTTTACTCCTTTTACTGAATTGTTTTCAATTATTAAATCTTGAACTTCAGTTTCAAACATCATATTTATATTATTTTCTTCTAAATAATTTTCTAACTTTTTATATAATTCATGAGCTTTTTCTGTTCCTAAATGTCTTATTGGAATATTAATAAGATTAATTCCTTGTTTTTTAGATTTTTCCTTTATTACTTTTACTTCATCTTTAAAATTTACACCTTCTAATTTTTTATCAGCTCCAAATTTTAAGTAGATATCATCAGTATAATCAATTAATCTTTTAGTATTTTCAACACCTATATATTCTTGTAAAATTCCTCCAACATAAATATCATCATCTTCATCATTGTATAGTGACAATTTACCATCTGAAAATGCTCCTGCACCTGAAAATCCACTTGTTATATTACAATATGGTTGGCATTTAACACATTTTCCAACTTTTTCAATTGGACAATTTCTATTTTCAACTCTTTTTCCTTGGTCAATTAATAAAATATTTTTTGCTTTTTTTAATTGAATTAATTCATATGCAAAAAAAATTCCACTTGGACCCATTCCAATAACAATAGCATCATACTTTTCACTCATAAAATCATTCCTCTCATATTTGATTTTCCTAGCTCATTATATATGTTTACGTTTTCAAATTCAATATATACTTTATTTATATTTTAAATTTGAAGTCAAAAAAGAAGTTGAACTTGTTAAATATTCCAACAAGCTAACTTCTTCTATTTGTATTTTTATATTTTAATAATTTTAAATTTTTTCTGCAATTAAATCATAGTCTTGTGTTTTCAAAACTTTTACTTTTACAAATTGGCCTTCTAGATTTTCTTCATTGCAGTTTACAAATATTACTCCATCTATATCTGGTACATCCATATAACTTCTTGCTATATAGTATTCTCCATCAAAGCTTCTTTCTTCTAGTAATACTTCTAGCTCTCTGCCTATGTATTTTTGAGATATTTCTTCATATACTTTTTGTTGTAATGCCATTATTTTGTTGTATCTGCTTTTTTTCGTCATTGGATGAACCTGCTCTTTTATTCTTGCTGCTGGTGTTTCTTCTTCTTTTGAATATGAAAATGCACCTAATCTATCAAATTTTGCTTCTTTTATAAATTCATATAATTCATCAAAATCTTCATTTGTTTCACCTGGGAAACCAACCATTACTGTGGTTCTAATTATTACATTTGGTATTTCTTTTCTTATTTTTGCGACAACTTTTCTTATACTTTCTCCATCACTTTTTCTGTTCATTCTTTTTAACACTTTGTTTGATATGTGTTGAATTGGAATGTCAAAATAATTACATATTTTATCATTATTTTTCACAACATCAATTAATTCGTCTGTTATTGTTTCTGGATATGCATATAAAAATCTAATCCATTTTATTCCATCTATTTTGCATAGTTCATTTAAAAGTTCAGCAAGTCTTGGTTTTCCATATATGTCAACTCCATATTTTGTTGTGTCTTGTGCAATTACAATTAGCTCTTTTATTCCACTTTTTGCTAACATTTTTGCTTCTTCAATTACATCTTCAAATTTTCTACTAATATACTTACCTCTTATGTATGGAATTGCACAAAATGTACATCTATTATCACAACCTTCAGCAATTCTTAAATATGCAAAATTTTCTCCTGTTGAAACAACTCTATCCATAAAATCTAATTTTCATCTTCTTCATCTTCATCAACTTTACCAATAACAGATTCAATTTGCTCCCATATATTATTGTATTCACTATATTTTATAAATAAATCAACTTCAGGAAGAGCCTTTTCTAGTTCATCTTTGTATCTTTCTACTAAACAGCCCATTGCTATTAAATACTTACATCTTCCTTGTTTATATTCTGCCATTTCTAAAATTGTATTGATTGCTTCTTCTTTTGCTGATTCAATAAATCCACAAGTATTTATTACTATAACATCCGCATCTGATGGATCATTTACTATATTAAATTTATTATTTTTAAATAATCCAATTGTCATTTCTGTGTCTAATAAATTCTTGCTACAACCTAATGATACAAATCCTACATTCATTATTATAAATTCCCTTCTTCACTTTATATTTTATTAATTACTACATAAATGTTTTCTTGTCATTTCTAGTAAATGTAATGGTGTAAATCCAACAATTTGTGTTTTAGCTCTATCTTTTTTTAGCTCTTTTTCTAATAATTCTACAATTTTAGCTTCATCAGATTTTTCTTCCATATCTATGTAATCAACAATTACAATTCCGCCAATATCCCTTGCTCTTAATTGTTTTGCGATTTCAATTGTTGCTTCTTCATTTACTTTTAATACTGTTTTTTCTAATGTATCTTTTCCAATATATTTGCCTGTGTTTACATCTATTGCAGTTAATGCTTCTGTTTTATCTATTGTTATAAAGCCTCCACAATTAAGCCAAATTTTTCTATTTTTTATTTTTTCTAATTGTGCAAAGATATTATCTGAAATCAAATTCTCGTTTTCTTTTAGCACTGTTTTTTCCTTTAAATTTTTATATTCATTTATAATAAAATTGTACACGTCTTTTTCATTAACTACTATCTTATCTATATTATCTGTAAATCCTAACAATACTTTATTAACAATTCCTCCAACATCATATATTTTTTTAGGAATAATATCTTTTTCTTTTTTTAATTTTTCTGCTTTTTCAATTATTTCTTTATATGTTTTTTCCACATTTTTTATATCATTAATTATTTCTTCATCAGATTTATTTTTGGCTGCTGTTCTTATTATAAACCATCATTTTCAGATGAGTTGTTTTTTACAATTTCTTTTAATCTTTTAATTTCACTTTCATCATTTATTTTACTTGATATCGTTATAAATTTAGAATTTGGAACCAATGCTACATATTTTCCTGCTATATTTAATTCGGTAGAAATTCTAGCACCTTTTGTTTCATTTTTATCTTTTTTTACTTGAACAACAATTGGCATATCTGCTCTAACATATTTTTTTATATCGTTTTTATTAATTTTTTCATTTTTATTTCCTGTAATTTCGCTTGCTTTAGTAAAACATCTTTTATATGTAAAAAAGCATTTTTTTCTTCACCAATATCAACAAATGCTGCTCCCATACCAGGTAATACATTTATTACTTTCCCTAAGTATATATTTCCTTCAATTGTTTTATTATTATCGTTTTCTTGATATTTTTCTACTATTTTTCCATTTTCCAAAACAATTACATCTTTTTTTTGATTATTATAATTAATTATAATCTCGTTCATTATTCCTCCACTATTTAGCTTACTTATTGTATTTATTCATTGCCATATCTATTCCATCTTTTATAATAGATGCCACAGCTTCTGACGCTTTATTTATTCCTTTTTTCAATTCTTCGTATTCTTCATCAGTTATATTTCCAATTACATAGTTAACTAAATCCCCTTTAAATTCAGGCATTCCAATTCCAACTCTAACTCTAGGAAAATCTTCTGAATTTAATCTGCTTACAACTGATTTCATTCCATTATGTGTTCCAGGTCCACCTTTTTTACGTATTCTTATTTTACCTGGATTAGTATCTATATCATCATAAATAACAATTATCTCTTCTGGATTTAATTTATAAAAATTTGCAAATTGAATTACTGAATCACCACTTAAATTCATATATGTTTGTGGTTTTAATAATATCACTTTTTCATTTTCAATTTCACCAGTTCCATATAGACCATCAAACTTTTCTCTTGATATTGCTATTTTATATTTATCTGCTAATTCATTTACAACATCAACACCCATATTATGTCTTGTTCTAGCATATTCCGCTTCTGGATTTCCAAGTCCTACTATAAGATACATAAAATGCCTCCTTTTTATGTTAAATACTTATAAAGTATAACATATTTTTAGGATAATCACAATAATTTTTTATTAATTGATATCCATATTATGAAAGAAATGTGATAATGTCTTAAGTAATGAAATGAGAAAACGTTCCAAACGTTACAATCATTGTTCTCTTAATTATATAATACAGAAACATCATTTAAATACAAGGAGGACAATATCCGAAAGGTGGAACTCTCATTGAAAGAAAAAGAAAAATATGAAATAATAAAAAAATTAGTTGAAATAAATGGAAATAAGGAACGCGCTAAAATTAAATTACATTTGAAAAGTATCAGACAAATCAATAGATTAATTGCTGGATACAAAGAATATGGAAAAGAATTTTTTATTCATGGTAATAGAGGCAGAAAGCCTAAACACGCCTTATCCAGTGAGTTTAAAGATGAAATAGAAACTCTATATACTTCTAAATATTTCGATTGTACATACACGCAATTTGCTGAATATTTAGCCGAAAATGAAAACATTTTCTTATCAGTTGCAGAAGTTGGTCAAATACTTAGAGAAAGATATATTTCATCTCCTAGAGCACGTAAAGTTACCAAGAAAAATATAAAGAAGAAGTTGCTTGCAGAGAAAGAAAAAGCTAAAATACAATCCAATATTGTCGCTGTTGAAGACGCCCATCCTAGACAACCACGATGCATTTATTTCGGCGAAGAAATTCAAACAGATGCATGTATTCATCTGTGGTTTTGGAAAACAAAAACAGCTTTACTTGCTGCTATAGATGACTCTACTGGACACGTTGTTGCTGCTTATTTTGACAATCAAGAGACTTTAAATGGGTACTATAACATTTACTACCAAATACTTACAAAATGTGGTATTCCATATCTTTTCAAAACAGATAAAAGAACTGTGTTTGAATATAATAAAAAAGGCACTACCCTTGACGAAGATAATACCTTTACACAATTTGCTTATGCCTGCCATCAACTTGGCACAAACATTGAAACAAGTAGCGTACCTGAATTTAAGCCTCGCATTGAAAGACTTTTCGAATCCTTTCAATTAAGATTAATACCAGAACTAAGATTGGCTAATATAACTACCATTGAAGAAGCCAACAATTTTCTGCCATCATTCTTAGAAAAGTACAATTCAAAGTTCGCTCTATGTATAGAGAATACCAAATCTGTCTTTGAAAAGCAACCTTCTAAAGAAAAAATAAATTTAACTTTAGCTGTTTTATCTCGCAGAGTTGTTGATACTGGACATTCAATTTGCTTTAAAAAGAAACATTATAAAACTGTAAATTCTGTTGGAACACCAATATATTTTGGAAAGTGAACTAAATGTATGGTAATCGAAGCATTTGATAAATCTTTATATGCTACTGTAGAAGATTGTATATTTTCACTTGAAGAAATACCCGAAGTACAATTAAAATCGGAAAATTTTGATGAAATCATGCCAACTGAACCAAAGAAAATTTATATTCCACGCATGATACATCCATTCAAAAGACAGTTATTTGAGAAATTTATAGAAAAGCAAAATTTAAAATTGCAAAAAGAATTAGAAAAAGTATCTTAAAATTTTACTAAAAAAGCCCTAAACTTTTAATAAAATTTAGGGCTTATGTTAAAAAAATTTTGGGACATTTTCAAAAATCATTGACGCCCCTCAACTAACGCTTTTATGAGCATTACAGCCGAAAAAGTGCATAAAATAAGCTAGGTTTTTAACCTAGCTATATATTTCTTTTTTTATTAAAAATCAGTTTGCATATTTTTTCTATATTCCAAAATTTTTTGTTTTCTTATTTTATTAGATTTTTTTAATTTAGCAATCTGTTTATCATATAAATCACATAAAGATTTTATTTGTTTCTCTGTCATTTCTTCTTCTTTTATTTCGCCACTACGATATTTTCTTTGAAGCTTTAACAATAAAGTTTCTTCATCATCTACTTTTTTAATTTCGTCAATGAATTTATTTCTTCTATCTTCATCTGTTCTAACACTAGTAATATTTTCTGTCGCAATATAAGTATTTACTACTTCCTTTTTATGAAATAAATTTTTGAAAAATTGTTTTATTTTATAGAATATACCATTTTCATTAACTTTTACTAATGATTTCTCGTTTGTATTTTTTTTCATAATATTATTCTCCTATACTTTGACCTTTTTTAGCATTTTGTTTATCTATTAATGCCTCTGCTTCAGAAATTGTTTTTTCCTCTTTTTCTAATTTAGATAATTCTTCTTCACGTTTTTTTAATGGACTCATTCCTCCATTAAGCCACTCTTCTAATTCTGATGGTATGGAAGTTTTAGTCTCTTGTTTACCTTCTCTTATAATCTCCCCAAATTCATTTATAGTTACTCCAATCGCTTCTGCATACTCATCTGTAGACATTCCTTCAGGTATTTGTGAATCAGGTCTATCATCCAATTCAGGATGTTCTGCAAAAAATTCTTCCACTTGTTCATCTGCTTCTTTTAAATCTTCGTCTGTTATTGACACTACTTCTTCATCTAAATAATCAAGATTTTCATCTAACACATAATTTTTAGATAGTTTTTCTAAAGCATCCTTAATAATTGAGTTATGATTCATTTCAGCATCATCAAAAACAATATTATCTGAATATATTTCATTCTCCAACATTTCATAAAGTCCTTGTAAATCGTCAGTAGTTCTAAAGACCTCATCCATTTCTTCTGGATTTGATAATATTTTATCTACTAGTCCTTGTAAGGCTTTCTCCTGCTCTGCTTGTCTAATAATTCCATAAGGGTCGTCCCAATTTAGAACTTCTACGGGAGCATACGCTAAATTTTCCACAAATTGATGGTCAGAATACTCTGGATTTTTAGAAACGTAATTCTTTATTGCATTAAGAGCATTTACATATTCTTCGTGAACTTCTTGATATTCGTCCCAATTATGTTCATAATCACCAGGATTAGTATTTTCAACTTGACTCTTATATACAGTGTTATATAATTCCTCTGCATCTTTATACCTTAGTATAATATCTTGTAACATAGGATGTTTTACAAATACTACTGCTAAATCATCATAATCAAGTTCGCTCTCTTGAACTAACTCTTCTAATATGTTTGGATCATCAATCCATAATTTGTGTAGCTCTTCTTCACTTATATGCATTAAATCTATCATAGTTTATTCCCTCCTTCTTTATTATAATTTTTTCTTCCATTTTTCGACTAAAAAACCTAATTATAATATACTCTTTTGAATGGAAAAATCCTCTGTTTATGCACTTATTTTTTCTGCAATTTTCTCTTTTATTATATCACATCATCGTCATAATAACAATGCTTTGAAGGATTTTCGTCCTCAAAATATGAAAGAAAATTCAGAAATTGTTAATGTTTCTTTATTCAAATCAACTAATGAATAGTTATTTTTATTTACTGGTATCATATTATTAAAATTTACAGCACCTAATTCACCATTTTTTATTTTGAAAAAATCTAAAGTATTTTTCATATTCTTGTGTTTAGGTTTAGGACTTGATAATGGTGCAAAATATTCACACATTTCGATTTTAAACAATATTCCTATAAATGGTCTTAACTCTTTTTCATTTTTATTATAGGCCACTTTATTATCATATTTTCTTAAGTAATCACAATAATTTGAATTAACTCTAACAATTTTTAAATTTATAATCATCTAAAATTACCTCCTTAATACTTTTATATAAATATAAAAGGACTAGAGCTTTACCTCTAATCCCCCTTTTTTAAGTTCCAATTTAATGGCTGGAAACACCGCTTTTTTAAGTTCCAATTTGATGGCTGGATTCACCGCTTTTTTAAGTTCCAATTTAATGGCTGGATTCACCAACTTTTTTGCTGTTTATATCAGCAGTAATATTATATGCATTTTACATATATTATTGCTTTGTGTATTTTTAATATATCATATTTTTCAATAATAATCAATGTTTTCAGGATTTTTTATTTTGTTAATTCATAACTTTGCTCTATCAGTTCTTTAACTAATGACTTGTCTACCTTTTCATCTATAATGATTGTGTTCCAGTGCTCCTTATTCATGTGATATGCTGGTATTATATAATCGTATGTATTTCTTAATATATCAGAATAGTTTGGATCTGTTTTTACATTAAGATATAATTTATCATTAACATACATAATTAATGCAAACCATTTTTTATTTTTAGTATGTTTCATTGTTACTGATTCAAAATCACCTGGAAAAGGAGTATCTTTATATGTATTTTCTAAAGATAAACAATACTTTATTATTTCTTCCTTATTCATTTTAATTCACATTCCTTTTTTAATGTAATTCATATTTTTCCATTAATTTTTATTTTAATTCCTAAAATGCCATATTGTTGCTCTTTTTCTGGTGAATATATTGTATGCATTGTTTTTGTTTTTTGTATTATTTCTTCTTCATCTGAATATAATTTTCTAAATAAATTTTCAAATGTATCTTCTCTGTATAAATCGATAACATCAACTATTAATTTTTCTTGTAAATCTGGTAATTTTGAAAACTCTATTTTGTCTCCAATTTTTACTTGTTGTCTTTTTTCGTCATATAATCTAAATTCTATTGTTTTTGTTCCATTTTTTATTCTTTCAAATGGACTTTCATTTAATTTCATTTTGTGTAACATGTGTATTCTCCCTTCATAATTTTACTTTTATAAAAAGTCTATTTTTAATGTTTTTAACTTTTTTTATATTCTTTTAATCATTATTCAAAAAATTCATTACTAAATCAATAATTACTTCTTTTTCTTTAGGATTTGACTCTGCAATTAATAATGTTAATGCTGCTAATGTGTTATTATCGATTACTTGTTTACCATTTTTATATAAAATATCATAATAATTTAAAAAATATATAAATAATGTTGCTGCAATTCTTTTATTTCCATCTACAAACACATGATTTTTTACAACCAAATATAAAAAATTTGCTCCTTTTTCTTCTACGCTTTTATAAATGTCTTCTCCGTGCAAAACTTTGATAAATATTTCCAATAATTGCTTCTAATCCCCTATCTCTTTCGACTGCAAATATTGAACTTTCTCATTAAATCTTAATTTATTAATTATATTTAAACATTCTTTATATTCTATTTTTCTATTATCTATATTTCCATTTATTTTCTTTAAAGTTCTGTGATCATAGTCATCTAATAAATTTAATGCCTTTGAATATTCACCAATTACTTTTAAAATTTCTTTAGCATCTCCAGCTTCTAATCTTTCATCCATACGATTGGCTATGTCTATTAATTTTACAGTTTTTTCTAAGTAATCTAGTCTTTTCTGATTTATAGCATATCCTTTTAACATATAATCTTTTAAAATTTTAGTAGCCCATTTTCTAAATGTAATACCCTGTTGTGATTTAACTCTGTATCCAACAGAAATAATCATATCCAAATTATAATAATTAGTTGGTTTATCAGAAAATTCGGAATTTCCGAATTTAGTCATAGTTTCATTTTCAGTAAGTTCTTCTTCTTTATAGATATTCTTAATATGCTCATTGATTGTTGATTTAGCTTTTCCAAATAACTTTGACA
>ERZ859980.663-NODE-663-length-19551-cov-1.698554_pt1 | contig 19551 bp, 29 predicted proteins | sample MGYA00509984_ERZ859980 | MGnify/ENA primary metagenome ERZ859980 (study PRJEB30046, sample SAMN00715173) | human gut metagenome | study: EMG produced TPA metagenomics assembly of the A metagenome-wide association study of gut microbiota in type 2... | reverse complement strand
AGAGAGCACATGGTGCTTTACCAGCACAAAAAGGATATAATCCAGGAATAAAAGGTGTTCCACCTTTTCCATGCTCTATATGTACATCAATAAATGATGAAGTAATTCATGGAATACCTTCAAAAAGAGCAATATTAAAAGAAGGAGATGTATTAAAAATTGATACAGTTCTTTTAAAAAATGGATTTAATGGTGATGCTGCAAGAACATTTATCGTTGAAAACCAAAAAGCAAAGAAGATGAAAGATTAGTAGAAATAACTAAGCAAGCATTTTTTGAAGGAATAAAATATGCAAAAAAAGGAAATAGAATTGGAGATATTGGACACGCAATTCAAGAATTTGTAGAAAAAAATGGTTATTCAGTTTTAAGAGAGTTCCAAGGACACGGAATCGGAAGATCAATGCATGAAGATCCGGGTATACCAAATTACGGAAAAGCAGGTAAAGGACCAAGAATAGAACCAGGTATGACACTTGCAATAGAACCAATGGTAATAATGGGAAAACCTGATATTTTGGAGCTTGATGATGGCTGGACAATTATATCAGAAGATGGAACTCAAACTGCACATTATGAAAATACAATTTTAATTACAGAAAAAGAGCGGAAATATTGACATTAGTGTAAAAATGGTATATACTATAAAAGCTATTGTTTAATATAGCAAATTTTATTTTATGAAAGAAAAATGGAGGTAGAAATGGCAAAAGAGGATGTTATTGAAGTTGAAGGAACTGTTGTAGAAACATTACCAAATACTAATTTCAAAGTAGAGCTTGAAAATGGACATCAAATTCTAGCACATATTTCTGGAAAATTAAGAATGAACTACATAAAGATTCTTCCGGAGACAAAGTAAAAGTTGAGCTTTCACCATATGATTTAAATAGAGGAAGAATTACATGGAGAGCAAAATAAATTAGCAAAAATATCTGATTGATACCCAACAATCAATTAATATATTAAAACAATGTTTAGGGAGGTGTTAAAAATGAAGGTAAGACCATCAGTAAAACCAATTTGTGAAAAATGTAAAGTTATCAAAAGAAAAGGTGTAATTAGAGTGATTTGTGAAAATCCTAAACATAAACAAAGACAAGGATAATAAACAAATTTTGGTATTCGCACAAACCTGAAAAGCGGCTGAAAGTTTAGGTTTGTGTTAATATATATAAGTTTTATAAAATATTAAAGACTATAATATAAGTTAAAATCCGATTAACTTATATTTAGTGCATTTCACCTTTAATATTAATTAAAACATCAAACACAAAACATTAAAAATAATATTTATAGAAAATTTTGGAGGTGCAAAAATAATGGCTCGTATATCAGGAGTAGATTTACCTAGAGAAAAAAGAATAGAAATAGGATTAACATACATTTATGGAATAGGTTTATCAAGTTCTCAAAAAATATTAGCAAAAGCTGGTGTAAATCCAGATGTTAGAGTAAAAGATTTAACAGATGAACAAGAACAAGCAATAAGAAATGCTATGGATGGATATGTTGTTGAAGGAGACTTACGTAGAGAAGTAGCTCTAAACATCAAAAGACTTACAGAAATAGGATGCTATAGAGGACTAAGACATAGAAGAGGTCTTCCAGTAAGAGGACAAAGAACAAAAACTAATGCTCGTACTAGAAAAGGACCAAGAAAATTAGTTAGTAAAAGTAAGAAATAATTAAGGAGGTAAAACATAAATGGCTACAAAAAATGTAACAAAAAAAGTAACTAGAAGAAGAGATAGAAAAAATATCGAAAAAGGTATGGCTCATATTCATTCTAGTTTTAATAACACAATAGTTACACTTACAGATGTTCAAGGTAATGTTTTATCTTGGGCAAGTGCTGGTGAATTAGGATTTAAAGGATCTAGAAAAAGTACTCCATTTGCAGCTAGTGAAGCAGCTGAAACAGCAGCTAAAGCAGCTATGGAACACGGATTAAAAACAGTAGAAGTATTTGTAAAAGGACCAGGTTCTGGTCGTGAAGCTGCTATAAGATCATTACAAGCAGCAGGGTTAGAAATAAGCAGTATAAAAGATGTAACACCAATACCACACAATGGTTGCAGACCACCAAAAAGACGTCGTGTATAATTAATATGTAATAAGGAAGGTGAAATTAGAAATGTCAAGATATAGAGAACCTGTTTTGAAAAGATGTAGATATTTAGGTATCAGTCCAACAGTAATAGGAATAGACAAAGATTCTAATCGTAAAAAATCATTAAAAAGACAAAAGAAAGTTTCAGAATATGCTATTCAGTTAAAAGAAAAACAAAAATTAAAATTTATTTATGGAGTTAGCGAAAAACAATTTAGAAAATATTTCGATATGGCTTCTAAAAAGAAAGGTAAGACTGGTGAAGTATTACTACAAATACTAGAAAGCAGATTAGACAACGTTATATTCAGATTAGGATATGCAAAAACAAGAGCTCAAGCTAGATTAAAGTAACACATGGTGCATTCGAAGTTAATGGACAAAAAGTTGATATACCATCTTACTTAGTAAAAGTTGGAGACGTTGTTGCTGTAAGAGAAATCAGAAAAGATAACGGAACAATAAAATTGAGTGCTGAAGAAAATGCATCAAGATTAGTTCCAACTTGGTTAGAAAAAGATGCTGACAAATTATCAGGTAAAGTATTAGCAATTTCTTCAAAAGAAGAAATCGATTATCCTGTTGAAGAGCACTTAATAGTAGAGCTTTACTCAAAATAGTAGTTTAGCTATAAAATATTATATTTGTCGATATATAATGGAATTTATTTTAAAGTGTAGAAATAAAATCTCACTTCTTTATATTAGGAGGTAAAAATGATAGAATTTGAAAAGCCAAATATTAAATGCTTAGAGATAGATAATGACAATAATTATGCTAAATTTGTATGTGAACCATTAGAACGTGGATATGGTATCACAATAGGAAATTCATTAAGAAGAATATTACTTTCTTCATTACCAGGAAGTGCAATAACTGGTGTTAAAATCGAAGGAGTTCAACATGAATTTTCTACAATACCAAACGTAGTAGAAGATGTACCAGAGATAATAGTTAATCTTAAAAATGTAAGATTAAAATTAGATAAGAATGAAGAAAAAACTCTAAGAATTAACTTTAAGGGAGAAGGAGAAGTTAAAGCAGGTGATATAATTACTGATGGAACAGTAGAAATATTAAATCCTGATTTACACATAGCAACTGTTTCTGAAGGTGGTTCACTAGTTATGGAATTAGTTGCCAATATGGGTAGAGGATATAATACTGCTGAAAAAAATAAAAAGGATGATCAACCTTTAGGCTTACTTCCAATAGATTCTATCTACACACCAGTTAAAAAAGTTAATTACGCAGTAGAAAATACTAGAGTTGGACAAATGGTTGATTATGATAAATTAACAATTGAAGTTTGGACAGATGGAAGCTTAAAACCATATGAAGCATTAAGTCTAGCTGCAAAAGTAATGACAGGACATTTAGAATATTTATAGATTTATCAGAAGCTACTAAGAATACAAAAGTAATGGTAGAAAAAGAAGAATCTAAAAAAGAAAAAGTATTAGAAATGTCAATAGAAGATTTAGAATTATCTGTAAGATCATTCAACTGCTTAAAGAGAGCAAATATAGCAACTGTTGAAGATTTAGCAAATAAAACTGAAGCTGATATGATGAAAGTTAGAAATTTAGGTAAAAAATCTTTAGATGAAGTAACAAATAAGTTACATGCATTAGGATTAGACTTTGCCAGAGAAGATGATTAAAAAGGAGGACTTGTTAAAGTGGCTATAAATAGAAAATTGGGAAAAACAACAGATATAAGATTAGCAATGCTTAAAACTCAAGTAACAGATTTATTATTACATGGTCAAATTGAAACTACTGTAGCAAGAGCTAAAGAAGTTCAACCTATGGCTGAAAAATTAATCGCTTTAGCTATAAGAGAAAAAGATAACTTCGAAGAAGTTGATAGCAAAGTTGTTAAAGCAAAATTAGATAGCATGGTAATAAAGTTACTGAATTAGTAAAAAGCAAAAATGGAAATGAATATTTAAAAGTAGTTAAAGAAGAAACTACAGAAAAAAGACAAAAAGATATGCCTTCAAGATTAAATGCAAGAAGAACAATGATGAAAAATCTTAACAAAGTAAAAGATGCAGAAGGAAATCCTGTAGATTTAGCTACAAAATTATTCAATGAAATAGCTCCAAAATATGTTGGAAGACAAGGTGGTTATACTCGTATAATCAGAAAAGGACAACGTAGAGGAGATGCAGCAGAAGTTGCAATATTAAAATTAGTTTAATATAAATTTTACATATAAAAAAGTTAGATAAAATTAAAACATCTAACTTTTTTTTTTTGCTCTATGAATGATTAATTATAAATGAATTTTGTGAAATAATTAAAATAAGTAGATAATAATTATAAATTGGAAGAATAGTAAAATTAGATTTTTATATAATTATTATAAATACATTATTTTAAATTATATGTAAATCACTAAAAGATTATAAAATCATATTATATACAAAAGGGGGCTACAATATGATTGATTTCATATTAAATTGTATATTATGGACATAGCTCTATATGGTTTTTGGGATATATTAAAAATAATAAAAAGTACATTAAAAAATAGAAGAATAGAATCAAATGGAATATTTGTAATTGTAGCAGTAAAAAATCAAGAGCATCAAATAGAAGGATTTTTACGTTCTGTAATATTTAGAATATTATACGGAAAAGAAGAATATTTAAAGAAAATAATTGTAACAGATTTAGATTCTGTAGACAATACGAAGTCAATATTAGAAAAATTTTCAAATGATTATAGTGAAATAAAATTAGTTGATTGGGAGACTGCAAAAAGCAACTTGATAGTTTGGAATAAAAATTTTAAGATATACATAAATTTAGTGAAGCTCTAAAAAATTATTGAATTATCTTCCTACATATGATAAACTACAAACATATATATAGAAACGAGGAATATAGCATTGGAAATTAAAGGTGAACTAAAAGAATTAATATTCCAAAATGATGTAAACGGATATACAATAGGAGTATTAGATACAGAAGAAGAAGAGCTAACAGTAGTGGGATATTTACCATTTATAGCAATAGGAGATAATTTAAAATTAATTGGAAAATATGTAACACATCCAGACTATGGAAGACAATTTAAAATAGAAACATTTGAAAAATTAATGCCAGAAACAGCGGCAAGTTTAGAGCGTTATTTATCAAATGGAATGATAAAAGGAATAGGTCCAGCAATTGCCAAAAGAATAACAAAATTGTTTGGTGAAGAAACATTACATGTATTAAAATTTGAGCCATCAAGACTTGCAGAAGTACGAGGAATATCAAAAGATAAGGCAATTGAAATATCAGATCAATTTAATGAAAATTGGGAGTTATGGCAAATTGTTGGATTTTTAGAAAAATTTGGAATTGGCGTTCAAAATGCACAAAATGTATACAAAACATTAGGTGTAAATGCAATTGAAGAAATAGAAGCAAATCCATATATATTAATAGATGTTGCAAATAATGTAGATTTTAAATTAATTGACAAAATGGCAATGAATTTGGGTTTCGAATATAATAATGAAAAGAGAATTAAAAGTGGAATAAAATATGCTATTTCAAAAGCAACTGCAAATGGTCATTGTGCTGTATTAGAAGATGAATTATATAGATTCATAAAAGTTCTTCTAGGTGTAGAAAATGATGAAATAGAAGATTCTGTAATAGAGCTAAAAGCTAAGGGTGAAATTGTAATTGAAGAGCGAGAAGATAATAATTGGATTTATTTGGATTCATATTACAAAGCAGAAGAAAATGTAGCAAATAAATTAATAACTCTAGATAAAGCAAGGAATATGAAACATATAAATGATTTTGAAGATGAGCTAGAAAAAATAGAACAAAAAACTGATTTAATATTATCAGATAAACAAAAAGAAGCTATTGAAGCTGTAAATGATAACAATGTTTGTATAATTACAGGTGGACCTGGTACAGGTAAAACAACAATTATAAAAGTTATATTAGAGCTATATAAATCAAAAAAAAGAAAAACCGTATTATGCGCACCAACAGGAAGAGCTGCAAAAAGAATGACTGAAACAACAGGTGAAGAAGCAAAAACACTACATAGATTGTTAGAAATAGGTAAAATTGAAGAAGAGCGAACAAGTAAGTATAATGATTTTGATGTAGCACCATTAGATGCAGATGTAATAATTGTTGATGAAATGTCTATGGTTGATTTATTTTTGATGAATTATTTAGTGAAAGCAATATATCAAGGTTCAAAATTAGTCCTTGTTGGAGATGTAGATCAGTTGCCATCTGTAGGACCAGGAAATGTTCTTGCAGATTTAATAAACTCAAAAAGAATAAAAACGATTGTATTAAATAAAATTTTTAGACAAGCAGCCAAAAGTAAGATAATAATAAATTCTCACAGAGTAAACAGTGGAGAGACATTTATAAAACCACAAGAATCTGCAGAAGAGCTAAATCAAGATTTTTTCTACATAAAAGAAAATAATCAAGATAAAATTTTGAATCAAATATTATCTTTATGTAGTGGAAGATTAGAATCATACGGAAATTATGAGTTTTTTAAAAGCATTCAAGTTATAACACCAACCAAAAAAGGAATGCTTGGAACAAAAGAGCTAAATAAGGTATTGCAAGAGTGTTTAAATCCATTGCCAGAAGGTGGATTGGAAAGACAAAATCTAGGTGCAAGTTTTAGAGCAGGGGATAGAGTAATGCAAATAAAAAATAATTACGATATTTTCTGGGAAAGAGAAAAATATGGATATGAAACAGGTAATGGTGTTTTTAATGGTGAATTTGGTACTATATTAAAATTAGATGATATAGAAAAAAGAGTAAAAATAAAATTTGACGATGAAAAATATGCGTGGTATCAATATTCAGAGCTAGATCAAATAGAACATGCATATGCAATAACAGTGCATAAAGCACAAGGTAGTGAATTTGATGTAGTAATAATGCCAATAGTACAAGCTGCACCAATGCTATTAACGCGAAATTTACTATATACAGGAATGACAAGAGCAAAAAAAATGCTAATAATAGTTGGCAATGCAAATGTAATAGAATACATGATTAATAATGCTGATAATAAAAAAAGAAATACGGGGTTAGAATATAAATTAAAAAATATGTAAAAATATAGGGGGCAATTTTAGGAGGTTTTATGAAAAAAAATCTAATTGAAACTGCTCTTAATTTTATTTTTCCCAAAGCTTGTGGCTTTTGTGGGGAAATAACAAACTCGTATTTATGTGAGTATTGTAATGAGTATTTAAAACAAAGAAAATGAATAAAATACAAAAATATGATGATAAGTTTTTTGATGAGCATTTGTGGATATATGAATATAAAGATGAAGTGAGAGAAAAGATAATTGATTATAAATTTAATAATATGTCATATCTATATAGAACATTTCTTCAAATAATTTTATCAACAGAAAGTGTATGTAATTATATTAAAAAATTTGATATATTAATACCTGTTCCAATACATAAAAAAAGAGCAAAAAAAAGAGGTTATAATCAAAGTGAGTTGATTGCAAAAGGAATAGCTAAAAATATAAAATCTATACAATTGCAAACTAATATAATTGAAAAAATAAAAAATATAAAACCACAAAGTACATTATCAAAAGATATGCGTATAGAAAATGTAAAAAATGCATATAGGCTTAAGAAGTGTGACATATGTTTAAAAAATAAGAACATATTATTAATAGATGATGTATTTACAACAGGAAGTACAGTAAATGAATGTGCTAAAATTTTGTTACAAACAGAATGCAATAAAGTTAGTATAATAACACTTGCTAAGGATTGACAAATGTACATAAAAATACTTATAATAATGGTAATAATTTATGATATTTTACAAGATCAACTTAGTGAAATTATTATAAGTTTATGAATGTAATGGGGGGGATTTTATATGAAATTTATAGTAGGGATAGTAATTGCTATTGCTATGGTATGTGGAGTATATACAACAAATTCTATAACAGAAAATATTGATAAAACATCAAACAATACAGTATCTACACAAACAGATAATAATTATAATAAAAGAATCTTGGGAGGCTGGGAATCATCAGCATCAGGAGGATCTTATTATGTATTTAATAATGATAATACATACTATTGGTATGAAAGTTCCAGTAATTTAAATGATAATTATTATAAAGGAAATATGGAAATTTTGCATGGAACTGATGCAATGGATGAGCTTGGAATAACATTAGAGCAAGCTACTACAGTGATGTCAAATTCAAATTATAAAGTTGGAATTAATAATATTTATTGTATAAAATTAAATCCTACGTATTTAATCAGCGGTGGCGTTGATAAAACAAATACTTTGACAGATAAATTTAATATGAAATTATTATTTGTATATGTAGATGAAAATAATGCACAAGCATATAATTATACAACAAATGATACATATTACTTAGTTAAAAAATAAGATATAATTAAATAGCAAGAAGGAGTAATAATTATGCAAGAGAAAAGGAAAGATTACATAGGTTGGGATGCTTATTTTATGGGAATAGCAATGTTATCTGCACAAAGGAGTAAAGATCCAAATACACAAGTTGGAGCATGTATAGTAAGTAAAGATAAAAAAATATTATCTGTAGGATATAATGGGGCTCCAAATGGATATGATGATAAACATATGCCTTGGGATAGAGAAGGAGACTTTATGAATACAAAATACGCATATGTATGTCATGCAGAGCTAAATGCTATATTAAACAATAAAGGTTCAAACTTAGAAGGGGCAACAATATATGTAGATTTATTTCCATGCAATGAATGTGCAAAAGCAATAATACAGTGTGGAATAAAAGAAATTGTATATAAGTCAGATAAGTATAATGGAACAGATGGAAATATAGTATCGAAAAAAATGTTAGATTATTGTGGGGTAACATACAGAAAATATGAAGAAAGCAATAAAGAGATAAAATTAGAGCTATAAATAATAAAATTTTAGCAGGAAAGAGAGAAAATTATGCAAGATAAATATAATTTAACTTTAGAGCAAAATATATTTTTAGCTAAAAGAAATTTAGTAGATAATATATATGCTAATGCAAAAATGGAAGGATTAAATGTAACATTTCCTCAAACAAAAACAATACTAGAAGGGGTAAATGTTCCAAGCTTAAAGATTGATGAAATACAATGTATTTTAAATTTAAGAGATGCTTGGAAATATATTATAAACAATATAAATGATACTTTCAATCTAGATTTCATTTGCAAGGTAAATGAATTTGTAGCGAGAAATGAAAGTTTAGAATGGGGAAAGCTAAGAAATCGGAAAAGTTTCAATAACAGGAACTTCATATGTTCCAAGTATTCCAGATAAAAAGCTTGTTATCGAAGAAATTAATAAAATATTAAAAATAGAAAATGCAACTGAAAGAGCAATTGAATATATGCTATATGGTATGAGAAGTCAGTTATTTTGGGATGGAAATAAAAGAACAAGTACAATTTGTGCTAACAAAATTATGATACAAAATGGAGTAGGAATTATAAAAGTACCAGATAATAAATTGGAAGAATTCAATATACTGCTAACTGATTTTTATAATACCAACAATAATGAAACTATAAAACAGTTTATTTTTGATAACTGTATTGATGGAATTGTTTTTTAGAATTTGACAAGAGCACTCAGAAATGCTAAAATATATAACATATTAGGAGTGTACCTAGGTACATAATCGAGCGGTACAGAATAACAACAGTTATTTACACAGAAGTGAGGGAAGTCTTACAGAGGAGTCTTAATAGTTTATTAATGAGTATTATAAACGAATAAGAAACTCTGTAAGGCTTTTTTTATTCGAATAATACACATAAAGAAAGGGGATTTTTTATGAAGTATTTTAAAAAGTTAGTTGGGGATAGAATATACCTATCACCAAGAAGTACAGAAGATTATGAAGTTTTTACAGAATGGTTGAATGATTTTGAAACAACAGATTATTTAGGAAGAAGCGGACAATTACAATCAATATCAGCAGAAAAGGAGTATTTAGAAAAAAGCAGTAATCCAAAATCAACTTTTGTGATAGTAACATTAAATGAAGATAAAATGATAGGAACAGTAGGTTTAGAAAAATTCGATGATATAAATAGAACAGCAACACTAGGAATTTTCATAGGTGATAAAAATTACAGAAGTAAAGGATATGGAACAGAAGCAATTAGATTAATATTAGAATATGGATTTAAATATTTAAATTTACAAAACATAAAATTAGATTTGATGGAATTTAATGAAAGAGCACTAAAATGTTATCAAAAATGTGGATTCAAAGAGTATGGAAGAAGAAGAAAATGCATATATATAGATGGAGAATACTATGATTCAATAGCAATGGATATATTAGCAGAAGAGTTTGAGGGTGATTACATAAGAAATAAAAATATATAGTTTTATAAATGTTTCTACAGCAGCAAGTGTTGTAATGTACTATGCTTTTGATAAATAGAAAAAAATAAAAATGTAATGTAAAAATACTTGACAAATCGGTCGAAAAGGTGTAAAGTATATAAGCATTACATTTTTTTGAGATATACTAAAAAATCTCAAGAAAGGGAGCAAAACAAAAGTATGGAAGAAAAAATAAAAATAGGAATACTATTCGGAATATATGGTAAGTTACTAACAGAAAAGCAATATGAATTATTAAATGATTACTACAACAATGACTTATCACTTTCAGAAATAGCAGAAAATAATAATATAACAAGGCAAGCCGTAAATGATGTAATAAATAAAGGAAAAAATAAACTAATTGAAATAGAAGAAAAATTAACATTTATGAAAAAAATGTTAAATCAAGAAAAAGAAATAAAGCTAATAATAAATGAACTAAAAAATGCAGAAAATAAAACATTAAAAAAAGAACAAATACAAGACATACAAAAAAGGCTAGAACAATTAATTTAATGTAAGGAGGAACTTCAAATGGCATTTGAGGGATTATCTTCAAAATTTCAAAATATAGCTAGAAAGTTTAAAGGTAAAACACGTATAACAGAATCTGACTTAAAGGAAATGTTAAGAGAAGTTAAATTAGCATTACTAGAAGCAGATGTTAATTATAAAATTGTAAAAGAATTTATTGCCACAATTCAAGAAAAAGCATTAGGGCAAGATGTTCTAAAATCATTAACACCAGGTCAACAAGTAATTAAAATAGTAAAAGATGAACTTGTTGAATTATTGGGAGGAACAGATGCAAGAATAAATATATCACCAAATCCTCCAACAATAATAATGATGGTTGGTTTACAAGGATCTGGTAAAACAACAACAGCAGCAAAGCTTGCAAATATATTAAGAAAAGATGGTAAAAAACCATTATTAGTAGCTTGTGATGTATACAGACCAGCTGCTATAAAACAATTGCAAGTATTAGGAGCTCAATTAAATATACCAGTATATGCAAATGAAAATTCACAAGATGTTGTAAAAATTTCAAAACAAGCAATTGAGCAAGCAATAAGTAAGCTAAATGATGTAATAATAATAGATACAGCTGGTAGACTTCAAATTGATGAAGTACTTATGGAAGAGCTTAAAAATTTAAAATCAGCAGTAAAACCACACGAAATATTATTAGTTGTAGATAGTATGACAGGTCAGGAAGCCGTAAATGTTGCAGAAAGCTTTAAAGATGCAGTGGGAATTGATGGAATAGTACTTACTAAATTAGATGGTGACACTCGTGGTGGTGCAGCATTATCTGTTAAAAAAGTAACTGGAAGACCAATTAAATATATTGCAACTGGTGAAAAAATGAATGATATAGAGCAATTCCATCCAGATAGAATGGCATCAAGAATTTTAGGAATGGGAGATGTTCTTTCAATAATAGAAAAAGCTGAAGAAGCAATAACAGAAGAAGAAGCTGAAAAGTTAGAAGCTCAATTAAGAAAAAACAAATTTGACTTAGATGATTATTTAACACAACTAAGACAAATAAAAAAGATGGGATCTTTTTCATCTATCCTAAAAATGATACCTGGATTAGGAAGTAAAATGAAGGATATTCAAGTAGATGATAAAGAATTTTTACGAATTGAATCAATGATTGTTCTATGACCAAAGAGGAAAGAAGAAATCCTAAAATATTAATGGACAACGTAGATTAAGAATTGCAAAAGGTAGTGGAACAACAGTTGAACAATTAAATAAATTTATGAAGTCATTTGAAATGACACAAAAAATGATGAAACAAATGAAATCTGAAAAAGGTATGAAAAATGTTATGAGAAATCTTAAAGGCATTGATAAAGATGCATTTAAAGATTTGAAATTTTAAGGAGGTGAAAACAAGATGGTAAAAATAAGATTACAAAGACAAGGTGCTAAAAAAGCTCCATTCTATCATATAGTAGTTGCAGATTCAAGATCTCCAAGAGATGGAAGAATCATCGAAAAAATAGGATCATACAATCCAATGACAGACCCAGCAACAATAGTATTAGACAAAGAAAAAGTTGCAGAATGGATCAAAAATGGTGCTAAACCAACAGACACAGTAAAAGCTTTAATAGAAAAAGCTAACTAATTTTAATCCTGGAAAGGAGTAAAAATTATGAAAGAAATTTTAGAACTTATAATTACTAATCTTGTTGACAATAAAGATGAAGTATCAATTGAAGAAATTATAAATAACAAAAATGTTGATTATAAAGTAAAAGTTTCTAAAGAAGATATGGGAAAGGTTATTGGAAAACAAGGGAAAGTAGCAAAATCAATAAGAACTGTTATGAAATCTGTATCTGCCAAAGAAGGCAAGAGAGCAAATATAGAATTCGTAGATTAAGAGGTAAAAATGCAAGAATATTTTGAAATAGGTCAAATTGTAAATACATTTGGTGTAAAGGGATTTGTTAAAGTAAAACCTTTCACTGATGATTTAGAAAGATTTGAAGAACTAGAATCAATTTTAGTTATTAAAAATAAAGATATGATTGAAATGAAAATTGAAGAAGTAAAATATCAAAAAAATATGGTACTTTTGAAATTGGAAGGCATTGATGATATGACTATGGCAGAAAAATATAAAGGTTGCTATATAAAAATTCATAGAAAAGATGCAAGAGAGCTTGAAGAAGGAACATATTTTATAGCTGATATATTAGGCTCAGATGTGTATACAGATACTGGTGATTATTTAGGGAAAGTTGATGATATATACAATAGTGGAGCACAAGATATATATGTTGTAAAAGATGAACTTGGAAAGCAAATACTTTTACCATCAATCAAAGAAGTTATATTAGATATTGATATTGAAAATCAAAAAGTAACAGTTCATTTATTAAAAGGTTTAATATAATAAATGGAGGAAAAAATGAAATTTGATGTTTTAACACTTTTTCCAGAAATGTTTAATTGTTTAAATGAAAGCATTTTAGGAAGAGCAATTGAAAAGGATTTAATAAATATTAATTTAATAAACATTAGAGATTTTTCAAAAGATAAACATAAAAAAGTAGATGATACTCCATATGGTGGAGGAGCTGGAATGGTTATAAAACCAGATGTTGTATTGATGCATATCAATCTGTAAAAGATGAAAATGCAAAAGTTATATATATGTCTCCACAAGGAAAAGTATTAAATCAAGAAAAAGTAAAAAGCCTTAGTAAAGAGCAGCACTTAATATTGTTATGTGGACATTATGAAGGAATTGATCAACGTGTTATAGATGAAATTGTTGATGAAGAAATTTCTATAGGTGATTATGTTTTGACAGGAGGAGAAATACCTGCAATGGTATTAATTGATTCTGTTAGCAGATATATAGAAGGCGTAATTAGCAGTGAATCTACAAACGAAGAATCATTTTCAAATAATTTATTAGAATACCCACAATATACAAGACCAGAAGTTTTTAATGGTGTACAAGTTCCAGAAATATTAAAGTCTGGGCATCATGAAAATATAAATAATGGAGAAGAGCTGAATCTTTAAAAAATACATATAAAAAAAGGCCAGAACTTTTAAAGGATGTTGAATTATCTTATGAAGATAAAAAAAATTTAGGTATTAAATAAAAATTAATATTAAAAAAAAATAAAGTATTTTTTATAAAATTATAAGACGAAAAGTCAAAATAAAGAAAGGAGAATATCGATGGATATCATAAAATCAATTGAACATGAGCAAATGAAAAATGCGATTCCAGACCTTAAAGTTGGTGATACAATAAGAGTACACCAAAGAATTAAGGAAGGTAATAGAGAAAGAATCCAAGTATTCGAAGGAATAATAATTAAAAAACAAGGTGGAGGATTAAATGCTACATTTACAGTAAGAAGAGTAGCTTACGGATGTGGAGTTGAAAAAACATTCTTAATTCACTCACCAATGGTAGAAAAAATTGAAGTTGTTAGAGTAGGTAAGGCAAGACGTGCTAAATTATACTACTTAAGAGACAGAGTAGGTAAAGCTGCTAAAACTAAGGAAGATATAGGAGCAAGAATTGAAACTAAAGAAATAGTTATCAAAGGTGCAGAAACAGAAGAAGCTCCTGTAGCTGAAGAAGTAGCAACACCAGCTGTTGAAGAAGCAAAAGTTGAAGCTCCAGCTACTGAAGAAGTAAAGGCTGAAGGAGCTCCAAAAGCTGAATAATAAATAGTAAATAAAAAATATACATTCATATTAATGAATGTATATTTTTTTTATAAACATATTAATTATGATATTTTTAATGTAAATAAAATATTATAATTACATACCAAGCTTAATTTTATCAGCCTCATCTTGAGAAATATATCCATATTTCACCATAGAGCGTATAACCTTAGCCTGTCTCTTCTTACATAAATCCATATTAGCAGTAGGAGCATAAACACTAGGGGCATTAGGAATTCCAGCAAGCATAGTTGCCTCATCCAAAGTCAAATCTTTAGGTTCCTTATTTAAATATCCATTTGACGCCTCCTTAATTCCATAATACCCATTCCCATAATAAATAGTATTAACATACAATTCAAAAATCTCATCTTTAGAATAATTTTTCTCCAAATAATAACTCAAAATTAACTCAGCAGACTTTCTCGAAATATTTTCCTTTTCAGTCATAAAATACAAATTCTTAGCAACCTGCTGAGTAATAGTACTACCACCCTCAACAGCATCTTTAGCCTTAATATTAGCACTTATTGCCCTACCAATAGAAATCAAATCAATCGACCCATGCTCTCTAAATCTATGATCCTCAACCGCAATAGTAGCATTCACCAAATCATCAGGCAAATCAGAAAAACCAACAAAATTTTCATCACCACGAACCTCTTCAACCTTATCCCTCAAAGAAATCCTACTAACAGCACTATTATACAAATTATACCCCATCAATCCAACAAAAACACAACCCACCAAAACAACAACAAAAACAACCAACAAAATCTTCCTCAACAACTTCATACCTACCAAAACCTTTCAAAAAAAGTCATTATACTAATTAATAATTCTAAAAATATTATATATATACAAACAAATAAAATCAATATATAAGAACAACAAAAAATACAAGCATAATATTGAAAATATCCCCACAAGGTGATAAAATACAACAATAAAAGGAAACGGAGGAAATTTAAATGTCAAAATTTGTTCATTTACATGTGCACAGCGAATTCAGTTATTAGATGGCGCAAACAGAATAAAAGATCTACCAGTAAGAGCAAAAGAGCTCGGCATGGATTCAATAGCAATAACAGACCACGGCGTAATGTTTGGTGTTATCGATTTTTATAAAGCATGTAAAGCAAATGGTGTAAAACCAATAATCGGATGCGAAGTATATGTAGCACCACGAACAAGATTTGACAAAGAAGCGGGAATCGACAACAAATACAATCATTTAATACTACTAGCAAAAAATAATAATGGATATAAAAATTTATCAAAACTAGTATCATTAGGATTTCTAGATGGATATTACTACAAGCCAAGAATAGATAAAGAAATATTAGAAAAATACCACGAAGATCTAATTTGCTGTAGTGCTTGCTTAGCAGGAGAACTACCACAAGCCATATTAAAAAATGATATGGAAAAAGCAGAAGAAACAGCACTATGGTTTAAAAATCTATTTGGAGAAGATTATTATTTAGAAATACAAGCCAATAGTTTAAGAGAGCAAGCATTAGTTAACCAAAAACTAATAGCATTATCACAAAAATTAAACATACCAATAGTTGCGACAAATGATGCACATTACTTAAAAAAAGAAGATTACTATAATCATGAAGTATTACTTTGCGTACAAACAGGAAAAAGAATGACAGACAGTGACAGAATGTCTTTTTCAACAAATGATTTTTATATAAAATCTCCAGAAGAAATGGAAGAATATTTTGCAAATGTACCACAAGCACTAGAAAATACAGTAAAAATAGCAGAAAAATGTAATGTAGAATTTGAATTTGGTAATACAATATTGCCAAATTAGATGTACCACCAGAATTTGAAACACATTATGATTATTTAAGAAAATTAAGCAAAGACGGAATGCAAAAGCGATATGGAGATAGTATTCCAAAAGAAATTCAAGAAAGAGAAGAATATGAATTATCTGTAATTAAAACAATGGGATATGTAGATTATTTCTTAATAGTTTGGGACTACATAAACTGGGCAAAATCACAAGGAATTCCAGTTGGTCCAGGCCGTGGATCTGGTGCCGGCTCAATAGTTGCATATGCAATTGGAATAACAGATATAGATCCAATAAAATACAGTTTAATTTTTGAAAGATTTTTAAATCCAGAAAGAATAAGTATGCCTGATTTTGATGTCGATTTTTGTTATGAAAGACGACAAGAAGTTATAGATTATGTTGCAAGAAAATATGGTCATGATCATGTTTCTCAAATTATAACATTTGGAACAATGTCTGCAAGAATGGTTATAAGAGACGTTGGAAGAGCATTAGATGTGTCATATGCTGAAACAGACAAATTGGCTAAAATGATACCAAACGAAGTTCATATTACAATAAAAAAAGCATTAGAGCAAAATAGAGAGTTAAATGACTTATATGAGAATGATGAATCAGTAAAAAAATTGTTAGATATAGCAATGGGACTAGAGGGATTACCTAGACAGGCTTCAACACATGCTTGTGGAATAGTAATAACAAAAGATCCAGTAGATACATATGTTCCACTATATGTTAGAGATAATTTAATTTCAACACAATATATTATGACAACATTAGAAGAGCTTGGACTTTTAAAAATGGACTTTTTGGGTTTAAGAACATTAACTGTAATTCAAGATACTATAAATCTTGTTAAACAAAACAGAGGTATCGATGTTGAATATGATAAAGATATGAGTGATCCAAAAGTTTATAAACTATGGCAAGATGGTGATACAGTTGGAATATTCCAATTTGAGAGCCAAGGAATTACTAACTTTATGAAAGAATTAAAACCAGATTGTTTAGAAGATATAGTAGCTGGTGTTTCGCTATATCGTCCTGGTCCAATGGATCAAATTCCAAGATATATAGCAAATAAAAAAGATCCTGAACATGCTATATATACACATCCAGCTTTAAAGCCTATACTTAAAGTTACATACGGCTGTATGGTTTATCAAGAACAAGTTATGCAAATTGTTAGAGACTTAGCTGGATATTCCCTTGGTAGAGCTGATTTAGTTAGACGTGCAATGGGTAAGAAAAAATTAGATGTAATGGCAAAAGAGCGTGAGTATTTTATACATGGACAAACAGATGAAAATGGAAACATTATAATTCCAGGTTGTGTTAGAAATGGAATTGATGAGCAATCAGCAAATAAAATATTTGATGAAATGGCAGAGTTTGCAAAATATGCATTTAACAAATCACATGCAGCAGCATATGCAGTAGTATCATACAGAACAGCATATTTAAAAGCATATTATCCAGCAGAATTTATGGCTGCAACATTAAATAGCTTTTTAGGAAATTTAGATAAAGTTCCACTATACATTGATGAATGTAAAAGAATGAATATACAAATTTTAAAACCAGAAATAAACAAAAGCTTTACAAAATTCACTGTAGAAGATGGTAAAATAAGATTTGGTTTAGGAAGTATAAAAAATGTTGGAATTCCAGTATTAGAAGCAATTGTAAAGAATAGGGAAGAGCAAGGACCATTTAAAGATTTGGCAGATTTTTGTGAAAGAATGCAAAATGATTCTGTAAATAAAAAATGTATTGAAAGTTTAATAAAATCAGGAGCAATGGATGAGTTTAATCAAACAAGAGCAACTTTACTTGCATCATATGAAGACATAGTTGACAGTATAAATACATCTTCTAAACGAAGTTTAAAAGGACAAATAACTATGTTCGATATGGGTGGAGAAAATGATGATGAACTTGAAAAAATAAAATACAATTATACAATTTTAGATGAATTTTCAGAAAAAGAATTATTAGCAATGGAAAAAGAAATGTTAGGATTATATATAACAGGACATCCATTAGAATCATTAAGACATGAAATAGAAGTTCAAACAAATATAAATACATTACAAATGAGAGAAGCAAAAGAAGAAGAGCAAGAAACTGGAAAAGTAATATATAAAGATGGACAAAATGTAAAATTTGCCGGAATAATAAGTTCTATAAAGAAAAAGTATACAAAAACAAATAAATTAATGGCTTTTGTAACTATTGAAGATTTGTATGGATCTTGTGAAGTAATAGTTTTTGAAAATTGTTATATGAATAGTTCAGATGTTTTAATAGAAGATAACATCGTTATGTGTGAAGGACGATTAAGCATAAGAGAAGATGAAGATACAAAAATTGTTGCAAATAAAATTACTAAGTTTGGAAGTAAAAGCTCTAGAATTTTAAAAATAGATATTACAGATATATCTGAAGAGCAAAAAGAAAAATTAAGAGGAGCAATAAAATTTTTTGCAGGAGATAGAAATAATATTGCTGTAAAAATAATAAATGGAGATACATCTGTTATGTCTGGTGGAATTTTTATAAATGAACAAATATATAATGAATTTAAGGAAATTATACAATTTGGAGCGCTGATATTATGAAAGTGTTAGTGATAAACTGCGGTAGTTCCTCTATTAAATTTCAACTGCTGGAAATGGAAAACGAAATGTTATTGGCTAAAGGGCAAGTAGAACGCATAGGAATGGATGGAAGCCTTTTAAAATTTCTTGGAAAGCACGAATATGTCATTGAAATCAAAAGGACCATACCTGATCATAAAACTGGGATCCAGTTGATTTTAGAAAGTATCGTACAGGAAAATTACGGGGTTATTGCGTCGTTGGAAGAGATAGAATGTATTGGACATAGAGTGGTACATGGCGGGGAAAGGTTTAAAGAGTCGGTTGTTATAAATGACGAAGTACTGAAAACAATCAGTTCCTGCATAACCA
>ERZ859980.655-NODE-655-length-19857-cov-1.682658_pt1 | contig 19857 bp, 18 predicted proteins | sample MGYA00509984_ERZ859980 | MGnify/ENA primary metagenome ERZ859980 (study PRJEB30046, sample SAMN00715173) | human gut metagenome | study: EMG produced TPA metagenomics assembly of the A metagenome-wide association study of gut microbiota in type 2... | reverse complement strand
GGTTGTCAATCAGAACCGTCCCCATTGACAACCCTTGCGCAAGAATACAAGATGAAAGGTAATATTATGAAAAATTTTAGAAAATATATAAAAAATAGTAAATATTCAATAATTATCATTACTATATTTTCAATTCTAAGTAGTATAATGACAATATTAGCACCAATTTATATAGGAAAGACTATTGACAGTACGATTCCATTTATAAAAGAAAATTTAATTACAGAAATAATAAAATTATTGTTAATATATGTTATTTTATTCATTTCAAATTTACTATTAAACAAAGCACTTATAAAATTTGCCACAAAAACATCTAAAGCTATAAGGGCAGATTTATTTGAAAAAACAAATAGATTAACATTAAAATATTTAGATAAAAATCCATATGGAGATACACTAAACAGATTTACTGTTGATGTAGAAAATGTTTCAAATGGATTAATTCAATCTGTATCAAAAATAATAATGGGAATTATTACGGTTATAATTTCTATAATTATAATGATAAAAATAAATAAGGTAATGACAGTTATTTTAATTTGTATTGCTCCAATAATGTATATTATTTCAAGATTTGTAGGAAGAAATACCACAAAGTTATTTTCAAAAAGAGCAGAAAAAATATCAGATATAAATGGATATACAGAAGAGGCTTTAACTGGCTTTAAGACAATAAAAAATTTTAATAGTGAACAGTCCTTTGAAAACAATTTTAAAAATAAAAATGAAAGTTTAAAAAATGTAGGAATAAAATCACAATTTTATTCATCACTTACAAATCCAAGTACAAGATTTGTATCTAATTTAGCATATATTGTAGTTGCAATATCTGGAATCATGATAATAAAAAATACAGCAGATGCACATTTTTCGATTGGAAATTTAACAACATTTTTAGTATACACAAATGTATTTACAAGGCCATTTAATGAAATTACATCAATAATATCAGAAATACAAACTGCAATAGCATCTGCAAAAAGAATATTTGATTATTTAAATGAAAAAGAAGAGCCACAAAATTCTGAAATAATATCATTAGATAAAATAGAAGGCAAAGTAGAATTTAAAAATGTATATTTTTCATATGTCAATAACAAAAAGTTTATAGAAAAATTTAATTTAATAGCCAATCCAAAACAAAATATTGCAATAGTAGGGAAAACTGGAGCTGGAAAGACAACAATTGTAAATCTATTAATGAGATTTTATGAAATAAATAGTGGCGAAATAACAATAGATGGTGTAAATATACAAAATATATCAAAAGAATTTTTACGAAAAAATATAGGAATAGTACTTCAAGATACAAAATTATTTACAGGAACAATAAAAGAAAATATATCATACGGATCACCAAACGTAACAGATGAAGAAATCAAACAAGCAGCAAAAATGGCATATGCACACGAATTTATAGAAAGATTACCAGAAGGGTACAACACATATATAAAAAATCAAAATATGCTATCACCAGGAGAAATTCAACTAATAAACATAGCAAGAGTAATGTTAACAAAACCACCAATATTAATATTAGATGAAGCAACAAGCAATATAGACATAGTAACAGAAAACAAAATAAGTAATGCTTTTAATAAATTAATAAAAAATTCAACATCATTTATAATAGCACACCGACTATCAACAATAAAAAATGCAGATAAAATAATATTCATAGAAAACGGAAATATAATAGAAGAAGGAACACACGAACAGCTATTAGCCAAAAAAGGTAAGTATTATTCTATGTATGAAACTGGAATTTAAAATATAAAATTTTATTTGACTTTACAAAGCATTTATGGAATAATGTGGATATTATAAAAATACAAAAAGGAGAGAATAAAAAAATGAAGGAACTAAAAGATATCATAATGAATCTAATTAACGGATTTTGTATGGCACTAGCAGACAGCGTACCTGGTGTATCTGGAGGAACAATAGCATTCTTACTAGGATTTTACGACAAATTCATAGGTTCATTAGACGATTTATTCAGAGGAAAAATGGAACAAAAAAAGACTGCACTAAGATTTTTAGTAAAAATAGGATGTGGATGGATAGTAGGATTTTTACTTGCGGCAAGCATCTTATCAAGCTTATTTAATAGCAAAATATATGCAATGAGCTCTTTATTCATAGGATTTATAATTTTTGCTATACCAGTAGTAATTAAAGAAGAAAAAGAGGTTGTAAAAGGAAAATATAAAAACTTAGTATTTACATTATTAGGAATCGCATTAGTAGTAGCGATAACAATTTTTAACTCACATGCAGGAAAAAGCATTGATGTTAATGTATTAAATGCAGGTACAATAATTTATATATTTATAGCTGCAATGATTGCAATATCAGCAATGATATTACCAGGAATATCTGGATCAACATTATTATTAATATTTGGTTTATACTACCAATTATGGAAAAAGTAAAAGCTTTTATATCACTTAATTTTTCAGCAATGCCTGTATTAATAATATTTGGATTAGGTATGATTGCAGGAATAGTAACATTTACAAAATTAATAAGAATGTGTCTAGAAAAATTCCGTTCACAAACAGTATACACAATATTAGGAATGATGTTAGGTTCATTATATTCTATTGTTATGGGAGCAACAACATTAGATATACCACAACCAGCAATGACATTTTCAACATTCAATGTTATTACATTTATATTAGGTGGAGTTATAATAACAGGATTAGAATTATTAAAAAGATATTTTGATAAAACAACAAAATGAAAATACAAAATACCTCTTAAGTTTTAAGAGGTATTAATTGTATTAAAAATAATTATAAAGTGCTAAAAAATGAATATAATAAATTTGTAGCATTACATAGAAAGGATGATTTTAATATGAAAGTTATTTTAGTAAATGGAAGTCCACACGAAAAAGGATGTACATATACACTCTTAAAGAAATAGAAAATACATTAAATAATCAAGATATAGAATCTGAAATATTTTGGCTTGGAAATAAACCAATTTCTGGATGTTTAGGATGTGGTTCATGCCTAAAAACAGGTAAATGTTTTATTAATGACAAAGTAAATGAATTTTTAGATAAAGTGGAAGAAGCAGATGGTTTTATATTTGGCACACCTGTACATTTTGCTTCAGCAAGTGGAATGATTACATCTTTATGGATAGAGTTTTTTATGGAAGAAGTAATTTATTTAAAAATAAACCATCAGCTGGAATTGTGTCGTGCAGAAGAGGTGGAGCATCATCAACATTTGATATGCTAAATAAATATTTTTCAATGAATAATATGCCAATTGTAACATCTCAATATTGGAATATGGTACATGGAAATAAACCAGAGGAAGTAGAACAAGACTTAGAAGGTATGCAAACAATGAGAACACTTGCAAATAATATGGCATGGCTTTTAAAGTGTATTAATGCAGGAAAAAAAGCTGGAATTGAACTACCAAAAAATGAAACAATAGTAAGAACAAATTTTATTAAATAGTTAGCAATTTGTGTATGGAAAAATGTAAAAATAGAGCTAAAAACAAGCAACCCAGATGTTGTAAAAGTATAATATAAGGTTGTTTTTAGATAATGGCTCAATAAATATTAGAAATATTTTTACAATATAAAATAAATAAAAAATGGCATAAGAAATGTCATTTTTTATATAGTATTTGGCAGGATTGCTTGAAAAAATTTTATAGAGGTATTGAAAAAAATAAAAAATGGTGCTATCATATTACCATATTCAAAAACGAAATAAAGGACAACACATTCAAACTAAAACTAACAGAGAGCTGAAAAATAAGCTGAAATTTCAGTAAGATAATAATTTGTATGTTATCACCTTTATGTTGCTTAATTGAACAAAAGTAAATTAAGCCGTAATCTTGCGTTAAAAGAAAATTAAGAGAGCTAGTAATTTAATATCTAGCTAATATAGGTGGTACCGCGGATTTTAAGTCATTCGTCCTAATAAAAGTAGGACAAATGGCTTTTTTTGATATTTTAAATGCAAAATTAAAATAATGCAAAAATATAAAAAGTGATATGTTCAAAAGAATTTGTTCTATAAAAATTTATAATAAAGGAGAGATTAAATATGTGTGAAGAAAAAAAAGATTATGGTAAAACATTAAACTTACCAAAAACAGATTTCCCTATGAGAGGAAATTTACCAGAAAATGAACCAAAAATATTTGATGAAGTTTTTGAAAATGATTTGTATGAAAAAATGTTAAAAAAGAATGAAGGAAAAACACCATTCGTATTACATGATGGACCTCCATATGCAAATGGTGGACTTCACATAGGACATGCTTTAAATAAAATTTTAAAAGACACAATAGTAAGATACAAAAATTTAAAAGGATTTGACACTCCATTCATACCTGGATTCGATACACATGGTATGCCAACTGAAAAAAAGGCTATTGAAAATTAGGATTAAATAGAGATGAAGTTCCAATTTCTGAATTCAGAGATGCATGTAAAGGATTTAATAAAGAATATATAAAATTACAAACTGATGGATTTAAAAGATTAGGTGTTTTAGCAGATTGGAAACATCCATACATAACATATCAACCAGAAATGGAAGCTGAGCAATTAAGAGTTTTTGGTACTATGTATAAAAAAGGCTATATATACAAAGGTTTAAAACCAGTTTATTGGTGTACTGATTGTGAAACAGCATTGGCTGAAGCTGAAATCGAGTATAAAGATGTTGATTCAGAAACAGTATATGTAAAATTCCCAGTAATAGAAGGAAATGGATTATTTGATGAAAGAGATACATATTTTGTTATTTGGACAACAACACCATGGACATTACCTGGAAACACAGGTATAACAGTAAACCCAGACTTTAAATATAGCTTAATTGATGTTAATGGAGAAAAATTAGTTATTGCAACAGAAAGAATTGAGCCTGTTTTAAAAGATGCTGGAGTAGAAGAATATACAGTTATAAAAGAATTTGAAGGTAAAGAATTTGATGGAGTTAAATGTAAACATCCTTTCTTAAATAGAGAATCTAAAGTTGTTATGGGTAGTCCAGATACAGTAGATGTTGATTTAGAAGCTGGTACTGGTGAAGTTCATACAGCTCCTGGATATGGTAAAGAAGATTATTTATGTGGATTAAAAAATGGACTTGAAATGATTGTTTGTGTTGATGATAAAGGTCATCAAACAAAAGAAGCTGGACCATTTGCAGGTATGTTTTATGCAAAATCTAATAAAGAAATTGTAAAATGGTTAGATGAAAATGATTTACTATTTGCTAAAAAGAAAATAAATCACTCATATCCACATTGTTGGAGATGTAAAAAGCCAATAATATTCAGAGCTACAAAGCAATGGTTTGCTTCAATAGATAAATTTAGAGCTGATTCATTAAAAGCTATAAAAAATGTTAAATGGGTTCCAGCATGGGGTGAAGACCGTATTTCTAAAATGATAGAAGAGCGTAATGACTGGTGTATATCTCGTCAAAGAACTTGGGGAGTTCCACTACCAATATTCTATTGTAAAAATTGTGAGAAGGAATATGTTACAGATAGCTCTATGGAAAAAGTAATAAATCTTGTTAAAGAGCATGGAACTAATTGTTGGTTTGACATGGATGTGAAAGATTTATTACCAGCAGATGCAAAATGTCCAGAATGTGGATGTAAAGAATTTACAAAAGAATCAGACATAATGGATGTATGGTTTGATTCTGGTTCAACACATCAAAGTTGTCTTGCTCAAAGAGGATTACCAAAAGCAGATTTATACTTAGAAGGTGCTGACCAATACAGAGGATGGTTCCAATCATCACTATTAACATCAATAGCAGTAACTGGAGATGCTCCATACAAAGAAGTTTTAACACATGGATGGACTGTTGATGCACAAGGAAGACAAATGCATAAATCATTAGGAAATGGTATTGATCCACAAGAAGTAATAGACCAATATGGTGCAGATATACTAAGACTTTGGGCACTATCTTCAGATTATCAATCAGATGTAAGATTATCTAAGGAAATATTAAAACAAGTTTCAGAAGTATACAGAAAAATACGTAACACTGCAAGATACATATTAGGAAACATCCACGACTTTGACGTAAACAAACCAGTAGCATATGAAGATTTACAAGAAATTGACAAATGGGCTCTAACAAGACTAAATAATTTAATAAGCGAATGTACAAAATCATATGATGCATATGACTTCAACAAAGCATATCAAGCAATAAATACATTCTGTGTATTAGACATGAGTAATTTCTATTTAGACATAATAAAAGATAGATTATACACAGCAAAACCAGAATCAACAGAAAGAAGAGCAGCTCAAACAACAATGTACGAAATACTACAAGCACTTGTAAAAATTATAGCTCCAATGGCAAGCTTCACAGCAGAAGAAATATGGAAATATATGCCTCATAAAGATGGCGAAAACACAGAAAGTGTAATGCTTTCATATTATCCAGAAGTAAATGAAAAATACGAAGACAAAGAGCTAGAAGCAAAATGGGATAAAATACTAAAAATAAAAGAAGCGGTAGCAAAAAAATTAGAAGAAGCAAGAGCAGAAAAAGTAATAGGACATTCACTAAACGCAAAAGTAATAATATCAGCAGAAGGAGAAGAATACAAATTTCTAAATGACAACAAAGAGCTACTAAAAGATGTATTCATAGTATCAGGATTAGATTTAGTAGAAGGTACATCAGAAATAAAAGTACAAGTAGCCGAAGGTGAAAAATGCGAAAGATGTTGGAAATACGATGTAACGGTAGGACAAGACAAGGAAAATCCAACAATATGCCACAGATGTAGTGAAGCTTTAAAATAAACGAAAAGAAAAAGGGAACAATCATGCTTTCTTATAAAATTGTCGAATTTTGTTGACAAATAACTTTTCTTATTTTATATTTAAACTATCAATTTTTTAGGAGGTTGTCATGAAAGATTTTGACCCATCAAAAACGGAATCATTTGACACAATTTTTAGAAACGGAATTGAAGTGACACGGCTCTTTGACAAAAATGGAGAACTTTTAGGTGAAGTTATAATTGACCCCAAGGAGCAGGGCGAAATACGTGATGAAATTGACTAAACATGACTAAGACAGAAAAAGAGATTACAAATATAATAATTTATATTGTAATCTCTTTTTATATATAAATTAATATGGAAAATCTAGCAATAAATAATATAACAATGTAAAATTAAACTTTTAAACTGCTTTCTAATGCTAGCACAATCATATCATTCAAGGATTTTTCTCTTTCTTCTGAAGAAATTTCTTGCTTTTTATAATGTGAATCAACAACAGTTAATAAACAAGAAGCTTTTTTGTTTAAATATTTTGCAGTGTAGAATAAAGCAAAAGATTCCATTTCTGCTGCTGTAATATTAAATTCTGCAGGTAATCTATTTAATAATATATTTATATCTTCTATATAATAATCAAAACATTCACTGCATAAAACATTACCTTCAACAATTTTTATATTATTTTCATTAGCAGTTTCTTTTATAATAGAATTAATATCTTCGCTTGCTTTTATTATGTGACAATCTTTATTGTTTAAAGCTTTAGCAAAGTTTCCTTCGGTGTAAGATTCATCAACTAATATAGTATCAAAAATGTTTAAATCTGCAGAATAAGCTCCGCAAGAGCCAATTCTTATAATAGTTTCAACATTATAAAACTTATACAATTCATAGCAATATATTCCCATACTAGGCATACCCATACCTGTTGAAAATACAGTAATTTCTTTTCCTTTATATGTTCCAGTATATGCAAAAATATTTCTAACAGTATTAACCAATTTGTAATTTTCTAAAAAATTTTCAGCAATATATTTAGCTCTAAGTGGATCTCCAGGAGCTAAAACGATTTTAGCGATATCTTCTTCTTTCGCATTAATATGTGGTGTCATAATAAAATCCTCCTTTGTTTTTTGTGATTATATCACATTGATTTTCATGTTTCAAACATTTATACTAAGGTTTTATAATATAATATCTTCGGAATAACTTTTATTAAAACAGTAAATTATAACAAGACAAAATATTAATTAAAATTATGTAAAAATTTTGATTTTCTTGTAAAAAAATGTTATATTATATTACAAAAAAATAAAAAGAAAGAATATGTTTATAACATTATATTAAATAAATTTTATAAACATATTATATGAGGAGAGTATATATGTTTTTTTCAAAACCAGGTGAATATGAGCCATGTGGCTTGTTTAGCGTAGGACATTTTATTTTATTAGTATTGTCTTTAAGCATAGTAGGTATAGCTCTTTACAATACAAAAAATATTAGTAAAGAAAAAGTAAAAGAAATAATAAAAAAATCAACAATAGTTTTATGGATATTAGAAATAATAAAAATAATATTTAATTTTGCGATAGGAAATTGGGTAAATCCAAATAACTATATTCCACTATACTATTGTAGTATAATTTTATATGCAGGATTATTAAGTGGATGGGGCAAAGGAGTATTAAAAAAAGTAGGAGATGTATTTATTTCAACAGGAGCAATAATAGGAGGATTATTCTTTTTATTTTGCCCAAATACATCATTACCAGCCTACCCAATGTTTCATTTTATAAGTTTGCAAAGCTTTATATTTCATGGAACTATGCTATATTTGGGAATATTAGTAAATATAACAAATTACATAGACTTACGACTAAGTGATATAAAATATTACGCATCACTTATAACAGGAATAAGTTTTATATCATACATAGTAAATGAAAAATTAGGAACAAATTTCATGTTCATATCAAAAAATTTTCCAAACACACCAGTAGAAATAATATATAATTTAACAGGAAAATTCTTTTCATTTGTGATGATACTAATACAAGTGATAGGTCCATTCTATGTAGTATATTTTGTTAAATATCTAATAAAGAAAATAAAAAGCAAAAAAGTATTGCAATTTATAATTTCAGAATAATAAATAAAAAAATATCATAAAAATTAAATTATTATAATATTTTTTTGTGTGTAGAGCCTTGTTATTGTTAGTTGTAATAACAGCAATATTAAAAGCAATAAAAATTTTTCAATCCTTGAATTACAAAAATCCTTATGGTATTATTTACCTATACATAAAGAAAAAATTTCAGTACATAATAATTCTATTAGGAGGTAAAAGTATGGAAAACAAAGTAAAAGTTGTTCAATTTGGAACAGGAAAAATGGCTAAATATACTATGAGGTATGTTTATGAAAAAGGTGGAGAAGTTGTAGGCGCAATTGATGTAAATCCAGCAGTAATAGGAAAAGATATAGGTGAAATAATAGGATGTGAAAATAAAAATGTAAAAGTAACATCATTTGAAGATGCAGAAGCAATGCTAAAAGAAGTAAAACCAGATATCTGCGTTGTAGAAACAATGAGTTTAATTAAAGACTTGGAAGATCCATTTATGCTATGTGCAAAACTAGGAATAAATGCAATAAGCACATGTGAAGAAGCATTCTTCCCATGGAACTCAAATCCAAACTTAACTAAAAAAATAGATGAATTAGCAAAACAAACTGGTTGTACAATAACTGGTTCAGGATATCAAGATATATATTGGGGGCAATTAATAACAAGTATAGCAGGTTCAACACAAAAAATAACAAAAATAAAAGGAAGCACAAGCTACAATGTAGAAGACTATGGTATTGCACTAGCAAATGCTCATGGAGCAGGGCTTACATTAGATGAGTTTGATAAGCAAGTTGCCATAGTAGATAAAATAAGTGATGAAGAAAGAAATAAAATAATACAAAGCGGTGATTATTTACCATCATATATGTGGAATACAAATGGTTGGTTATGTGAAAAACTAGGATTAACAATAAAATCACAAACACAAGTGACAGTTCCAAGAACAAATAAAGAAGACATATATTCAAGCACATTAGGAATGACAGTAAAAGCTGGAGATGCAACAGGAATGAGTGCAGTAGTAACAACAGAAACTGAAGAAGGTATTACAATAGAATCTGAATGTATAGGAAAAGTATATTCAAAAGAAGATTACGACAAAAATGAATGGACTGTATACGGAGAGCCAAATACAACAATAACAGTAGCAAGACCATCAACAGTTGAACTAACATGTGCAACGATAGTAAACAGAATCCCAGATGTAATAAATGCACAGCCAGGATATGTTACAACAGATAAACTTGGTGATTTACAATTTAAGCTAAAAATTTAGATTGGTATATGGGTAAAAATAGACATAATATAAATTATGTAATTGATAAAACAATTTTTAAACGATGTTTTTGTAAATAAATAATTTTAGGCGGGGGATATATTCCTTTGCCTTTTATTATTAATACAAGCAAAAATCAAATAACATATAAATAAAAGGGGAGAAAAAAATAATGGATAGGTATAAATCAACTAAAAAAGCAAGTATATTAGGTATCATTGGTAATGTTTTTTTGCTTATAATAAAAGGGATAATAGGATTTATGACAAATAGTCAAGCAATGATTGCTGATAGTGTTAATAGTGCAGGAGATATTTTTTCATCATCTATGACATTTATTGGAAATAAAATTGCAAGCAAACCTAGTGATGAATCACATAATTTAGGACACGGAAAAGCTGAATATATTTTTTCATTACTAATAAGCTTGTCAATGATTTTTGTAGCAATAAAGTTGTTATTAGATTCAATTCAGTCATTAAAAAATCCAGAAGGATATATATTTTCGTGGATGTTAATTGTTGTATGTATTGTGACAATTGCAACAAAATTGGGATTATACATATATACGCATTCATTATCTAAAAAACATAATAATTTGCTAATTGAGCAAATGCCAATGACCACAAAAATGATTGTGTTGTTACAACTTTTAACCTAATAGCTGCATTATTAAGTTTAAAACATATTTTATGGTTTGATGGATTTGTAGGTATAGGTATTTCATTATGGATTTGCTATACTGGAATTAAAATATTTATAGAAAGCTATAATGTTTTAATGGACAAATCCATAAACAAAGAAGATAAAGATAAGGTATTAGCAATAATAGATAGACATCCGGAAGTAAAGAAAATTCAACATTTTAATTCAACTCCTGTTGGATATAAATATCAAATTTCATTTACAATATATGTAGATGGAAATTTAACAACATACCAAAGTCATGAGATTGCAAATAACTTGGAAAAAGAGATTGATAGAGAAATAGATGAGATATATTTGACAGTGATACATGTAAATCCGATTTAAGAATTTGTGATTTATATATTATATAATGAATATGAATTGTAACAATAACTGTGATTAAGGGGAAATTACTGTTCTTAAAAAAATGTCAAAAATATGCAAAATGTGAAAATCAATATTAAAAGTGCCTCGAAAAATGTGAAAAGCAACACGAAAAGTGCCTTGAAAAATGTGAAATCCCGTTAACAGAACTTTTAATTTATACTACAATAAGTAAGGAGGCGGGTAAATGAAAAGAAAAATATATAATGATTTAATTGATGGAAAAATAGAGGGATGAAAAAAGCTCTAATATAGCATAAATATACCACCAGAGGCATTTAAAAATGAAGATGTATTCAAAATATATATGGGAGATATTGGCATACTTAATACAATGTTAAAAATAAACACAAATGAAATATATTTAGATAAACCATTTATATACAAAGGCGATATTGCCGAAAATTATGTAGCAAATCAAATGATATTTAATAATGTTGCATTATATTATTGGGCAACAGCAAGTAATTCAGAAATTGATTTTATTATATATAATGAGGATGGTATTATACCAATCGAAGTAAAAGCAAGTGATAATACGCAATCAAAAAGTTTAAATGCTTATGTAAAAAAATACAATCCAAAATATTCAATCCGAGTATCAGGAAAGAATTTTGGATTTGAAAACAGAATAAAGTCAGTACCACTTTATGCTGCATATTTAATTAAATAAAAATTTTTTATAGGTAATTCTTTGAAAATTGCAACTTACATAAAATCATGTTATAATATAAAATATGAGTGGGGATTCGCCCACGAAACACACTTTCAGTGTGACCACATTGACAACCGAATATACAGGAGGTATTATTTATGAAACCAAGGTTGTATGACGTAGTTAAACAGGCCATAGACGATGTAGATGTCGTAAAAATGGCCGACTCCATTGAAAATCAGTTTGAAAGCAAACTGAAAGAAAAGTTGACTCAAGCAGATGCAAGTACCGCAAAATATATTGGAGTTAAAATCAAAAATATTAACTTCATGGACAGCTCTTTTGAAATCGAAAATGTAGAATTTTACAAAGAGAATTCACAGATTCCCAAAAAAGCTAACCTACCGTCAACTAAAATTTCTGTTCTTTTAAAAAGACTTGTTAAAAGCTTTAAGGAACGTTACTACATGTGTTACATAACAAACTTTAATGCTAATGAAGAAATTCAAGAAATTTTTGTAGGGTTCTCTATGTGTGATTCTGATGAGAATCCAATTGAATGTATGGGTTTTTGCGGAACGTCGTATAATTGCTTAAAAAAGGCAGGTTTTAATACTTGTGAGGACATTGTGCGTAGAATTAATAAATATGGTGATTTACTAAAAATCAGAAACATTAATGCAACATGTGCGGCTGAAGTAATAGAAAAGGTTCGACAAATGGGTTTTACATTATTTTGTGAAGATTTTGATGATTAACCTCCTGTCATATACAGAAAAAAGGTTGCAAAAAAGTCCCTCTCATTTGGGGACTTTTTTGTTTTTCCGATATGCTTTTGAGAAAAATCTAACTATTATCTTGAAAAAATCCAAAAAATATGGTATAAATTTAAACTATGGAGGAAATGAATATGGTGATTAAACGGCAAACGGATTTAATATTACGAAATAAAAAATAATATTAAAATTTAAGGAGGATGCTATTATGGCAAATGAATCAGAATTAATGCAAGTAAGATTTGAAAAAGAAGAAAAAATAAAAGAATACGGAATAAAAAATCGTCCAGAAAGATATGAAAGAACAACAGACATAGAAGGAGCAAGAGCACTAGAAGATGGAACAAAAGATATCTCAATAGCTGGAAGAATATTATCAAAAAGAAAAATGGGAAAAATTTCATTTATTCATATAGGAGATATAACTGGAAAAATCCAATTAGTAATAAAAAGAGATGACCTAGGAGAAGATGAATACAAAAGAATGCACGAAATAACAGATATAGGAGATTTCATAGGTGTAAAAGGTGAAATTTTTACAACACAAGCAGGAGAAAAAAGTATTCAAGTATATGAATATACATTCCTAGGAAAAGCATATAGACCACTACCAGAAAAATTCCACGGACTAGCAGACCAAGAAATAATATATAGAGAAAGACATCTAGATTTAATAACAAACGAAGAAACAAAAAAGAGATTTTTATTAAGATCAAAATTCATAAAATTAATGAGAGAATATTTAGATAACAACGGATTTATAGAAGTTGACACACCAGCACTTCAAAACACAGCATCAGGAGCAACTGCAAGACCATTTATAGCTCATCATAACGCATATGATATGGATGTATTTTTAAGAATATCACCAGAGCTAACATTAAAAAAATTAATAATAGGTGGATTCAATAATGTTTACGAAGTAGCAAGAGATTTCAGAAATGAAGGAATTGACAAAAACCATCTTCAAGATTTCACAATGGTAGAAGGATACAGTGCATATTGGAACTATGAAGACAATATGAAATTCTTAAAAGAAATGGTTATATATATATTCAACAAATTATTCGATGGAAACCTAATAGTAAGAATAGGTGATAAAGACATAGATTTTGGAGGAGAATGGGAAATAGTTTCATTCAGAGACTTAGTATTAAGAGACAGTGGAATAGATATCGACAAATTCGAAACAGCAGAATCTCTACTAGCAGAAATAAGAGCAAAAGGAATAGACCTAGATGAAGAAAACATTGAAAACCTAGGAAGAGGAAATCTAATAGATGCTCTATACAAAAAAGTAAGTAGACCAAAACTTATAAAACCAACATACTTAACAAAACACCCAATAGACCTATCACCACTAGCAAGAGCAAATGATGATAACCAAAACTTAACAGACAGATTCCAACTAGTTGTAAATGGACAAGAAATCATAAACGGATACTCAGAGCTAGTAGATGCAAGAGAGCAAGAAGCAAGACTAATAGAACAAAGCAGACTAAAAGCAAATGGAGACGAAGAAGCAATGTCAATAGACAACGAATACATCAAAGCAATGGAATACGGAATGCCACCAATTTCAGGATGGGGACTAGGAGTAGACAGATTCCTACAATTCCTAACAAACAGCGACAATATCAGAGATGTAGTTTTATACCCATTAATGAGACCACGTGATATGGAATAAACCGTAAAAAGAATATAATTTTAGAAATGAAGAAATTAGGACGATGTAAAAATTAATTTAAATTTTTACACTGTCCTAATTTTTTATTATCAATTTTTTCACAAAGATTGAATCAAAGTGTTGATTTTTTATAATACTAAAGTTAAAATATTATTAGTAAATGGAGGAATACATGGAAAAACAAATTAACATAAAAAAGATAATAATACTATTAGCCATAATACTAGGCATAATAGCAATCACAGTCATAACCACAATATGCATAAATAAATCAATAATATCAAAACAAATGAAAACTGCAACTAACGCAATCACCATTAATTCAGATTCTAAATTATACAAACATGCAAAAGAAAGCAAAAAAGCAACAAACCTCGAAATCGGAACTGATGTATATATATTAGAAACGCAAACAGATAAAAAGAACACAAAATGGTATAAAGTAAAAAGTGGCAAAAAGGTAGGATATGTCAAAGCAGAAAATATAAAATCATATAAAGAAGACACAATGAAAAAATCATTAATGTTAGATGTATCAAAATTCAATCTACAAAATAACTTTAAAACAATAGGCGAATTCAAAGCTTTTATATTAAACAGCAACATAAAATATGTATATATAAGAGCTGGGGGACGAGGCTATGGAAAGGCAGGAAATTTATACAAAGACCCAAATTACAAAGAATATGCTGATGCATGTGAATACCTAAAAATACCATTTGGTTTTTACTTTTTAGATGAGGCAATTACTTCAGATGAGGTAACTGAAGAATTTAATTTTATAAACGAATTTTTATCAGATAATAAATATGAATATAATAAGTTACCAATAGCGCTGGATGTAGAAAAGCACTTAGAAACAGGTAGAGCTGATGAAATATGGGACACAAGATATACATTGGTAAATGAACTAATGGATAAAATAAGAAACAATGGAATGAATGTAATTTTATATAGTAATGCAAATATTGCTAGTAAATATCTTACAAATGTAAATAGTGCAATGTGGCTTGCATATTATTCAAAGGTTACAGAAATTCCAAATTATTGGTTTTCAAATATAACAGCAGAAGGTTCAAATAATAGTCAGCTTATTTCAAAAATGGTAGGATGGCAATTTACAGACAAAGGTATTGAAAGCAAAATACAAGAAAAAGTCGATTTAAGTATAGTATATGGAGACTTTTTTAGAACAGGAAGCATGAATGACATAAATAATGACATTACAGGAAAAAGTAAAGCTGTTGCGAATATATTTAAACTAAAGAATAAAAATAAGTATAAAAGTGTCTTTTCTTTAAAAGATAAGTAAGCAACAAATGAAAAAAATAATACAGGGAGAAAATATGAATAAAATAGAAATTTTAGATCAAGAAAAATTAAAAAGTAAAGTATTATTAAACAATATTTCGAACTGTCTAAATAATATAAATTATAAAATTGATGAACTGCTAAAGTTCAAAAATCAACAAGATAATATAATACAAAAGTTCGAAATAAAATGTTTTAATTATAATTTGGTAGATAAGATAGTAGAATCTAAAAAAGAATTTTCAAAAAACATAGAGCAAATAATATTAGAGTTGAAAAGTCTTGATATAATAAGTGATGGTTATAGTTTAGATTCTAATATTAATAAAATAAAAAATATAAATGATGTATTAAAAAATGCAGAAATACAATTAAAAAATATAGAAAAAGAGGATTTTACAACAATTGAAAAATTGCAAATAAATGCAATAAAAAAAGGTATATATGATAAATTTATGCTTGAAAAATCTGAAATAGATAGAGCAAAATTTAAAAAGAAATTTGATAAAATACAAAATAGAGGTGCAATTGCAAAAGCTTTAGATGTTTTTTTGGAACGAGAAGATATTGTTGATATGAAAAAAGAAAATATGTTTTTTGCAATAAAAGAAATTGATGAAACACGAAACAATATAGATGAAACAGAAGAGCCTAAAAAAGAGTATAAAATAATAGAAATATTGGCTGAAATAGAAATATTTTTAAGAGAAAATTACAATGGCAGAAATAAAAGAAAATTAAGTCAAATTTACAAAATAAGAGATAATATATATAGTGTTTTTTCAATAGATAGCAAGGAGCTAAAAAATGAAATAATTGAAAAGCAGAAATCAAGATTACCTGTTAAAATAAATAAAAGAATAATTGGAGTAAGAAAAGAGCGTGAAAAAATTATTACATTTTTAAATCAAAATGGGTATGTGCTAAAAGATGAAAATATAACATTCAACTCAAATTTACAAAATATAATAAAAAAAATCAATTTAATTTCAAAAGCAATTAATACAGAAACAAAAATGAATTTTAAAAATATTAATTGATGTGTGGGGGGATGTACATGAAAAGTTTTTTTAAGAATTATAAATCAACAATAATACTATTATTTGCAATAATTATTGGGGCAATTGTGGGAGTTATATTTAAAGAAAAAGCTGCAGTGCTTAGTCCATTAGGTGATTTATTTTTAAACTTAATGTTTATAATAATTGTACCATTAGTATTTTTAAATATATCAACTGCAATAGCAAAAATGGCACAACCTAAAAGGTTTGGAAAAATAATGGTAGGAATCATAAGTGTTTTTATTATAACATCAATAGTAGCTGTAATAATTGGATTAATTTCAACATTACCAATTAAACTTGTATCAACAGAAGATGGAGAGCAAATAAAAAGTTCATTAGAAGAAATTACAAGTAGTGATTCTGAGGAATCAAAAGATGAAACAAGCATTTTACAAAGAACAGTAAATACACTAACAGTAAATGACTTTTCTGGATTATTATCAAGAAATAATATTATAGCAATAATTATTTTTGCAATTATATTTGGAATTGCTGCACAAATGAGTGGAAAAAAAGCAAAGCCAGTTGTTGATTTTTTGGATAGTGCAAATGAAATTATTATGAATATTGTAAAAATTATTATGTATTATGCACCAATTGGTTTAGGATGTTATTTTGCATCATTAGTAGGGACATTTGGAAAAGAAATTGCTATAGGATATGTAAAAACATTTGTAATATATACAATAGTTGCAGTTTTATTTTATTTTATAATTTATACATTATATGCATTTATATCTGCAGGAAAAAAAGGTGTTAGAGCTTTTTGGAAAAATATAATACCACCAACATTAACATCTTTAGCAACATGTTCAAGTGCAGCTTCATACCAGTAAATATTCAATCCGCTAAAAATATTGGTGTATCAGATGATATAGCAGAAACTTTAATACCATTTGGAACAAGTTTTCATAAAGATGGGTCTATAATAGGATCTGTATTTAAAATTATGTTTTTAGTATGTTTATTTGGAACAAATATTTCAAGTATAGGAAGTGTTTTACAAATATTAGGAGTAGCATTAGTTGCAACATTATTAGTAAGTGCAGTACCAATTGGAGGAGGAACGATATCAGAAATGCTTATTATTACAATGATGGGATATCCAATTGCAGCACTACCAATTTTAACAATAATTGCAACAATAATAGATCCACCAGCAACGATGCTAAATGTAGTAGGAGACTCAAGCTCATCAATGCTAGCAGCAAGAATTGTAGATGGTAAAATTGGATAGATAAAAAGAAAAACTAAAATGGATTATTTCCATTTTAGTTTTTTCTGTATTAATGAGGCAGAATTAAAAAAGTATACAAAATTTAATTTTTATGATAATATATTAGACAGAGAGAAAAAAGAAAGGAAAATGCATATGAAAATTTTAACAATAGGAGATATAGTAGGTGAAAATGGAGTAAAAAAATTCAAAGAAGAATTACCTAAAATAAGAGCAGAGCATAACATAGATTTTGTTATAGTAAATGCTGAAAATTCAGCAGGAGGAATGGGAATTACAACAAAAATATTTAATGACATATTAAATCAAAATGTTGATGCAATCACAATGGGAAATCATACTTGGGGAAAAAAAGATATTTTTTCTTTTATAGATCATCCAAAACTATTAAGACCAGCAAATTATTCAAAAGGAGTAGTTGGAAAAGGATATGGAATTTATAATTGTAACAACAAAAAAATTGGAGTTATAGATTTAATAGGAAGAACTGATATGAATGTATTATCAGAAAATCCATTTACTGTTGCTGATGAATTAGTTCAAAAATTAAGCAAAGAATGTGATATGATTTTTGTAGAATTTCATGCTGAAGCAACTGCAGAAAAAATTGCAATGGCTCAATATTTGGATGGAAGAGTTACAGCAGTATATGGAACACACACACACGTACAAACAGCAGATGATCAAATATTAGAAAAAGGAACAGCATATATAACAGATATAGGAATGACAGGACCATTAATTCTGTAATTGGAATGGATAGAGGTGCTTCAATAAAAAGATTTGTAACCTCACTTCCAGAAAGATATAAATTAGCAGATGGAAATTGTATGTTAAATGGTTGTATTTTCGAAGTTAATGACGAAAATTGTCGAGTAATGAAGATAAATAGAATAATAAGAAAATAAAGGGGTTTTTGTGACATACGATTCAAAAACATATTTAATAAAATGACTAGACTTTTTGGCAAATTTGTATTATAAATATAACTGTAGTGAGAACACAAAAAATAAAAAATAATAGGAGGCCAAAAAATGGAAGTTTTAAAAATCTCATCAAAATCAAACCCAAATTCAGTAGCAGGAGCAATTGCTGGATTAGTAAAGGAAAACAATTATGCAGAAATGCAAGCAATAGGAGCAGGAGCACTAAACCAAGCTGTAAAAGCAGTAGCAATAGCAAGAGGATTTGTAGCTCCATCAGGAGTTGACTTAGTATGTGTACCTGCATTTGCCGAAGTACAAGTAGAAGGTGAAGAAAGAACAGGTATAAAATTAATAGTAGAATCAAGAAAATAATTTTTTATAATAGGGGGCATGGTAATAGTTTTATTACTATGTCCTTTTTGTTTGCTCTAATTATTTATAAAAGACATCAAATATATTGAAAAATGAAAGGATTTAATATATGATACAATTATAAAAAAAAGCTTGACAAAAGAAAAAAATAAGATATAATAATACAAACAAATGTTTATAAGGAGGAAAGTTATGAATACAGAAAACCCAGAAAAAAAGAAAGCTCTAGAAGCAGCATTAAGTCAAATAGAAAACAATTTGGAAAAGGATCTGTAATGAAACTAGGAGAATTTACTGCAATGAATGTAGAAGCAATTCCAACAGGTTCACTAAGCCTAGATGTTGCCCTAGGAATAGGTGGAATTCCAAGAGGAAGAATAATAGAAGTTTATGGTCCAGAATCATCAGGTAAAACAACATTAACATTACACATGATTGCAGAAGCTCAAAAATTAGGAGGAGAAGCAGCATTTATAGATGCAGAACACGCATTAGATCCAGTATATGCTAAACATCTAGG
>ERZ859980.651-NODE-651-length-19958-cov-1.221625_pt1 | contig 19958 bp, 29 predicted proteins | sample MGYA00509984_ERZ859980 | MGnify/ENA primary metagenome ERZ859980 (study PRJEB30046, sample SAMN00715173) | human gut metagenome | study: EMG produced TPA metagenomics assembly of the A metagenome-wide association study of gut microbiota in type 2... | reverse complement strand
TACTGCAGAGGAGAAGCCCGTCGAACAAAAACCCGCTGAAAAAAAAAATTAATACAGCGGATTCTTAGTTCGTGGAAGCGTATTCTCACATGGAGAAGAATCTTTCACTCTAAATAAATCATAATCAATATGACTAGTAGAGTATTATCAGTTCTAGTAGTATTCTTTGCCAGTATTTTTGTTGGCTGGAATCTAATAGGTACAACTGAAAAGTACAGGCACAGCCTGTGATTCCCTCATATCTGGAGTTAATGTCTATGACAAAACCTCAGATTAAAGAGAAATCGTCTGTGAGTATCGACACTATTAATATTGCTGTTGATGTAAACACTCAGGAAGTATCCATAAAAGGAACAACAGACGCAGTCGTCAATGTAACAACAACCGGTGAAATTAAACCAGTTGTTAAGTGGAGAACTAAAGTAAAAGAAGTAAATACAGGATTTCCAAAAGTAAGTAGCATAGCTAACTTACCAGAGGATGTAAAACCACTTTCTCCTTTTACTAAAGATTCTAACAATGAAGAATAAGAATATTTCTACACTTAATTCGATGATAAGATTATCTCGGATTATTCGTAACTTTAAGAATGCTAGACGTGAGTTAAATCAAGTCAAGTTCAAACTGAGTATTTCATTATTCAAGGAGAATCAAGTAACACTCTTGAAGTTAAAACGAAACAAAGTATAGATAATACCTTATACTTAGAGCAGTACCTACGTTCGTCTGTAGGGTATCTATGTAAATGCTTGGATGGTTTTGATCCGGGTAAAATGGATCCAATTGATTACATCTGTAGTAGAGATGTAACTGATGGCATAGTTGATATATGCCGTGGTGGGAAGGTAGTTGCAAACATCAACCTATCATCTGGAAAAATTTTCTAGTAAAACCAGAGACATTAGATGCAGGAGAAGATAATCCTCAGCGGAAAAAAGTTAATGACAATAGCCGCTTTATAAATACTAAAATTATGTCATAGTTCGAGAGGAGTAAAACTGTAGCGTAAATCACTCCGGCAGAAGGCACGCGGTGTCTAAAATAAGACAATACGCACTGCGTCAGGAAGCTTGTATTCATTTATACATGGTCCGACAAGTACATGATCTGAGAATATGTATACTGCTAAAACAGTTGAGATAACAAAAGGTAAGATGTTAGCTTACACACGTGAAACCTGTGTAAGAGGAGGTGAGAGTGAGCAACCTTCAAGGAAGATTATGATAATGAGAACCGATTGGTGATTTGATTAATTAAAGACTCGTAATTTAAGAGAAGACACACTGAATTACAAACAGCTCAAAGGGAACGAAATCCCTATATTCGTATGCACTATCAAGATGTGACTCAAAAAGGAATATAAACACGATGCTGAGACAAGAACAAAGTGTTCTTGAACAATCCCTTGGAAAAGGATTGTTAAACAACATTAAGGCTGACTAACGCAACAAGCGGGTTCCAACCTCGCTTCATACAAAAGCGTAACTATGCGTCCTGAATGGAAAAATAGGCTAACTCTAGTGTTTTTACGATAATTGGTTCGTAATATAAAGGGAGTAAATAACTGATACTAATGTAAGGATAACCGTGTTATGGTACATACTTATACAAAGTAAGGATATGAAGGCTGGACATGCAATGATCCTAAGTAACCATGCTAAACTGTGGTGAAAATAGACTGATTACCAAGGAGCAGGAGCCAATCCTGTGCGCTACCGTAACTAGCGTGCCGCAAAAGAACTTACGTATAAGGGATGAGGTATATGAGATTGATACCGTCTTTCAAGTCTAAGGTGACTCACGTGCTTATTCGTTCGTGTGAGTATAATTGAATGAGGAATGAATAGACCCAGAGTGTCTAAGCGGTTTGAGGGCGCGATAACCCTGATTCTAGTTATCACATACCTTTAGCAAGTATGATTATGATATAAAATGATTTTAAGGAGACGCTAGGGACTCCTACTAAAAAACAGCAGAGCTTATGTCTTTCAAGATATGTAAAGACTGGTTAATTACAAGCATCGCCTCACTCCTGAGTTGAAGAGAAGTAATAACTATATAGTAGAAGTACTTTAAACTAAGTTTACTAAAGTAAGAATACAGCTGCTGTAGGGTTGGAATCCTACAACCAGAAGGTAGTGAATATAGATGTGATGACAGACATATTCTAATCTGAAACAGTAAAAGCTGAAGAAAACCAGCTAATGGTAAAATGTGTTTTCAATTGTTTAACCTCGTATTAGGCTAATAACCTGATATATGAAATTGGGAAGTTCAATGATAGTAAGAAGTGGCAAATTATCAGTTGTAAGATAGACTGCATGGAGTACGAGTCACCCCAGACTGCCAACCGTTATCGCTGACATTAGAAACTCATAAAGTATATACCGCAAGTATATATGTAAAGAGAACGCTGATTCGTCAATGACCTGCCTCCTATCACCCTGTCTCGGTAGATTTAAGGGAGAGTACACTTAGTAGCAATAGCAGCTAAGCAAGCAAGGAGACGATGAGAGGTGGAAATCCTCGTGTTCGTGCAGTATAAATAAGAAATCCGAGAGGTACAAGTGGGTCATACTATAGGTAATGAGCTTGTGATTTTTAGTAAGGTTTAGATAAAACCGCCTTCATTCGCGCAGAATGTCGTAATTTTTTAATTCCTCTGAGACATACCAGTTGTCAACGACGAGGTCTTTATATTGCATCTAATCGCGATATAGAGTAGACGTTTCGTATTTGGAAGTTCAGCTAACGTAAAAAGGTCTGAGTGAAACAGCAAGAGTCGATAGACTTTTTGTAACAATTTATTCTATCCTTCCGTAGAGAATGCTTACTCTACAAGACGAAACGGGTCTTTAAAATAAAATAACAGAAAATTATCAGAGATCTTATCATATCAGATATTTTCAAATAAATTAACATTTATTATTTTTGCTGAGTAGATTATGTGATTGAATTCACCACTACCATTATTGTAGTGCCATTAAATAATCGAAAGGTGGAGAGCTTAAAATTATTTATTAACCAAAAGTATAAAAAATGGTTCGTATTGGTATATCAAGTACGGACTCAAAAAGGAAAACATTTTTAGGAAGTACAAGTAACTGCTAGCACAAACAGTGCTCAGACAAATCCTGAAGCTAATATTGCTTCTCAGATTCTTGCTCGTTACCGGGCAGTAGCAAAACAGTATGGTCGTTTCTTCTCAGAACAGATCTATACTATAGTAGGTACAAATCCGGATCTTAAGTACAAAGAAGATGTACTTAATGATAAGAATACGTTACGGAAAGAAGTAACCGTGTTCTTGATTAAACCTATCGACATTACCGGTTTGAAGTTCTTACCGAAAGATTTTGACGGTGAACCGAAGATCATGCTGAATCCGGAAAGTAACGATCCGAATTTAGTATTTAACCTTGTTCCGCCCCAGCTTGCTAAGGCAACTCGTGATACAATCGCTGATTGTATTAGCCGGATTGGAAAGAAAGGTGGTAAGCCTATCTTCTTCTCAGCTGAAGAATTGCCGATGCTCAATGAATTGTTAGCACTTCATAACACAAGTGTATGCACGTTCTACGAAGAGCTTGCCCGTAAGTATACTAAACTTAGTGGTACTGTTCGGAGCATGCAGGAAGAGCAGGAACGCATGCAGGTTGAGTATGCTCGCCAGTGTGGTGTAGAACCGCAGAATAGCGAGGAAGTAAACCTTAATATTAACATCGAACAACAATAAGTATGGCTACGTGCAGAATTGACCCAGTACGGGTAGAACTTCTGCGAATACTTATTAGTTGCGAACCAGCAATCCTTTCAAAGATATCCTTTCAGGATGGAAGTGGAAGAAAAACGGGTAAAAAGATAACAATAAGAGAGGATGGATCGGTCATCTTTTATTGTGGTAAAGGACCCTTATGGTGGCAGAGATGTTGCAATGATTATGAACTGGTAAGCATTGTAGACGTCGCTTTGCGTATAGCAGATGTTATTACAGGTTCTCACGGAACTCGTAATGAATTAGCTTTTGATGGAATTACTAAGAGTATTTTAGATGAAGCTATAAAGAAAAAAGACTATGACTGTGTAGTAGATATTTTGTTTGATAGTATGAGAAATTGCTCGGACGGAGCTTTACATTCAAAATATATCAATCAAGAAGCTATACAGAAGTATGCTAAAGAAAATGGACATCGTACCAAAGAAGAGATTACTATAGAGGGACCTCTATTAGCAACTCTTGGTATTGACTTAGGTGGCGGACGCATAGCGAATGTTGTGGGTCAAGTCAAAAACAAAATAATAAGAAATTAGTTGTGTTGGATTGGATACAACTCTTCTATTCTTTATAGTACTGGACGGGTACTATTATAATAGAGGCTGCTGGATGGGCAGTTTCTATATTCGGTATGTTAGTTTAGTGATAGAATTGCCTTTAAGGAGACAGTGGTTTGATTCCACTACATACCACAAACTGGTAGATGTATTTCGGTCAAGTATTAATTTAAAAAACAAATCACTTGAATATGAAATCAATTACATCTAAATATGCAAAAACTCGTCGTGACGAGTTAAGTAAGGAAATTACCAAATACTGGAATATTATTAAAAATGAGAATGTAATCTCAACAGAGGCTAAGCGTAATTTTGATCTGAAAGTAATGCTTACAAAGATCTCTGAGATGTCAGAGGAACGTCTGTTGATGAAACTGTACTTGCAGTGTATCAATATGGGATATAAGAAGTTCTCAGAGCTTCCAGTAGATAATAATTATTATACTATCTTTGCTCTAAGTGAAAAGACAGAACAGTTGTTCCATCTTAATAAGATTCGTACAATTGATCCAAAAATCAAACGTGCAAAAGGTATGTAAAAAGAACTTAAAGGTTACAGAAGAGCTGACTTCAGCTTATCTTAACACTATTAAGAACAAAATTCAATTAGAAATAAACAAACTCAACAAGGATCTTGAAGAGTTTAATGATAAAGCAGAGTTAGATATTGAATCTGCTCCGTTAGCGTTAGTAGCATGATAAAAAGGAATGCAGTATTTCTAAGGAAACATTTTCTAGAGACTAGTAAGCACTACGAAAAGCGAGTAAACAAAGCTATAGCAAGTGCTTACTCCTCTGGAGAATTAGTACAGATAACTTATGAAGATAAGAACTAGTCATATATTATACAGAGAATACAAACGCTGAAACTAAACAAGTTATAAAAGGTTTTAGCAAGTAAATAACTTTTAAGATTATCAAGATGAAAAAGATATTAGCAAATAAAAAAGGAAAACGAACAGGAGTTAAATTATCAACCACCAACAAAAGTAAACTTCGTAGATCGAAGAAGGTAGAATACCTTACTAAAGTTGAACTGGGTCCGTCAAAGTATATTAAATACGATAAAGATGGGAAAGTAATAGGTTTCATCAGTAACAGCAAGAAAGTACATCTAGCTGATCATTTGACTGATGTAGCAAAGAAGGCTATGGAAGATAACAAAGCTGCTAAGATAGCCAAGAAAGAACGAATTAAACAGATACTTGAAAAAGTAGGATATGATCCTACAGTTAAGTATACTAGAGCAGAGAAGAAGAAATTCACTCGTGCTGTAAAAAACAACTTGTTTGTTCAACCAAAACCGCTTATGTTAACAGATGAAGACATTAAAGCTCGTATAAATGCTAAGAAAAAGCATAAAAAAGAACTGTTAGAATCTAGAAAACACATATCCGAAGTAACTCACAAGGATAAGGTTCTAGATTTTATTAAGAGGCATATACAGCCAAGTTACACGGCTGCAGATCTGTCCGTGAAAGAAAAAGAAGAAGAGCGCCAATTCACTTGTACGATTCAGCGCCGTTCAGATGATAATCCTATGAAGGATTATGATTTCCAAACTGACTACTTCAAAGCTAATAGCCGAGAAGATGCAAAAAAGAAAGCAGCTACAGTAATTAAGAAGTACAAAAATGATACTTCGTTTACTGGAGTACGACTAAAAGATAGTAAAGATAATGCTATTATCTACTATCCTAAGACAACGCTGTTAGCAGCATAGGTTTAACTTTTAACATTATCAAGATATGAAGACAAAAGAACAAATAGAAGCTATAGTAAAAGCAAAGAATGCTTATAAAAAAGCTGCAAGAGCTATCTCAGGAAGAAAACCTAAAGTGAAGGGAGAGAACACATGTCCGATGTGGGATGATCCTAAATTACAGGAGAAGAGAGCTAAAAGAAAAGCTCACTTAAAAGCACTAGCAGAAGCTAGAAAAGAACATTTTAAGTTGCAAACTCCTAATTATCCTCAATTCAATAAGGATAATAAGTTAACAACTGCTCAGGCTAAGTTTAATATGATGATTATTCATATGAAACGAGCTGAAATAGCATCTGCTAAACAGAGTAAAGAAGACAAGGCTAAGCACAAAGCTTCCCTTGTAGCGTTTAAAGAAACGTATGTCCGTACTTATAAAGTACAGGAGAACAATATTCTTGATGCTAACAAACAGCATAGCAGAAAGAGAAATCGAGGTTTTGCTCGAAAGAGTACAGCTAAGATTTATCAAATGAAAAAGGCTAAGCTAGCAGCCTAAATTGCTAGCAAGTCCCTAGTAGCTCAGTGGCTAGAGCGTCCTGTAATTCGTATGCATTGATGTAATATTCGTATTACTATATATTCACATATGTTAGGGAAGGTCGTCGGTTCGAGTCCGAAATAGGGACCAAACTAACATTATTATATTATGATTATACGAGATAAGATTGTTTATGTATATGATATTGAGGTATTCCCTAATGTCTTCCATTGTACTGTAAAAAATACAGAAACAGGTGAATTGCATAAATTTGAAATATCTTGCAGAAGAAATCAATTAGATGAATTAGTCAATTTCTTTCATACAGTTAATACAGACTATACTTTCGGAGACTTATATACTACAAAAATTCAGTTAAATACTGATAAATTATTTTGTGGTTATAATAATCTTCATTATGATAATCCTATTATAATTATATAATAGATTATTATGTTGTAATGAAATACAAAGGATATAGAGATATATGTAGATCTATATTTAATTTAAGTAAAGTAATTACTACTTCAAGTGAAGACGATATTAGAGCTTGGAGTAAGTGGAAGTATATGATTTGTTTTGTTCGTTTGATATTCTTACTATGCTTTATAGCAATAAGTTAAGAGTAGGTTTGAAAGAAATTCAAGTAACAATGCAGTACAGAAATGTACAGGAATTTGTTGCAGATTGGCAGGCAGATTTGCCTGAGAATCAAATAGATTCAATGATTGATTATAATATTAATGATGTTAATTCTACTGAGGAATTACTCAATAGATGTAAAAAAGACATCGACTTAAGAATAGCTATTGAAGATGAATATGGAGTACGTGTACTTAGTAAAGATGGCGTAAACATTGGTATGAAGATCTTGACTCAGAAATATCTTGAGAAAACAGGTCAAACATGGCGAGATATTAAAGATTTAAGATCTCCTATGTCAGTAATACCATTAAATAATGTTATACTACCTTTTATTAAGTATGATAGTCCTATACTAACTAGAGTATTAGATGACATGAAAAGTCAAATAGTATCTCCAGGTAGGAAAGGATACGAAAATAAATTCGTATTTGAAGGATTACAATATTCTGTAGGAGTTGGAGGAATTCACTCAGTGAATAAACCTGAAATAATTATTCCGAAAGAAGATGAAATGCTCATTGATATAGATGTTGCATCTCTATATCCAAGTATGCTAATAGAATATGAATTCTATCCTAAACATTTAGGTCCTGAATTCCTAGAAGTATATAAACAAATTAAAGATGAGCGAATTGAAGCTAAACACAATGGCAATAAGGTAAAAATGAAACCTTAAAGCTTGCTCTCAATGGATTATCTGGTAACTTACAGAATGAACACAATTTCTGTTATAGTCCATTTGCTGTAATGCAAATCAGAATAAATGGACAGTTACTATTACTAATGCTAGCAGAGAAACTTACCCAATTAGGATGTCGAATCGTCCAAGCAAATACTGATGGATTATTTGTCTTACTTAAGAAAGACGTATATTCAAAAGTTAACAACGTTTGCAGAGAATGGGAACAACTTACTAGGCTAACGCTTGAGGAAGAACGTTTTAAAGCTATGTATCAATATGCTATAAATGACTACTTTGCTATTACTGAAGATGATAAGGTAAAAGAGAAGGGTATGTTTATTACTACTGTGAAATTAGGGAAAGGTCTAACTCCGAAGATCATACCGAAAGCAGTAATAAACTTTTTTAAGAACGGAGTACCAGTAGAAGAAACTATAAAAGGTTGCAAAGATATTAGAGATTTTCTAATGTCTGAAAAGACTGGTAAACAATGGCATGTTGAGTATAATAATAAAGAACAACAGAGAACTAATCGTTTCTATGCAAGTACTAATGGTGCTTATTTATGGAAATGGAAGGAAAAGGATACTAATCGTTTCGATATAAGTATTCCATGTCCTACAGAAAAACAGTATCAGAATATGCTTACTGCATCTGGTGTTACTTATTAAATTACTTAGATGATAAACCAATTGAAGAGAGAAAGATTAATTATAGGTATTACATTATGAAGCCTATAAGATAATCAGAGAATTAAAACCGTTACAAATGAGCCTATGGGATTAACAGAGGCTTATCAGATATATTTCAGAGACCATAGCTCATATAATAATATGAGAATATGATTTTAGAAATAGACACTTCTATCTTAGATAGAATTTCAGATTTATCTATGAATCAATTAGTATTCCTAACACTTGTATTGAGTGATAATCAAACCATCAATCAAGACATTCAGAAACTTCTCAGCCTAGTTAATGAAGAAGAGATACAAGAGTTAGAGTCTCGTAAACTAATCACTACCAAAGTAGTAGATGATACCACTGTCATAAAGAAAACAAAAGAACTAGAAGAACTTCTTAAAGAAGATAAATCTATGTTTGATGAATTCTATGACCTATTTCCAGTTTATGTTATACGCCCTGATGGAACCAAAGGTTTCCTTAGAGCAAATGTGAACAAATGTAGGAAGGAATATAATAGAATAGTTGGAAAAAGCAAAGCTATGCATCAGCATATCTGTGACTGTCTTAAGTATGAGATAGATAATAAAATGCTTACCGGCAAATTAGGTTATATGAAAACTATGTGGAAATGGCTCACTCAACATGAGTGGGAGACTTACGAGGAACAGATGAAAGTAGAAGAACCAATTATGACAAATAGTTATGGAACAGATCTCTACTAAAATACTACAATTCCAGCATATATCAGCAGCAACAAAAGAAGCTACTGAATATATTAAGAAGAGAAAGAACCATGAGGTAAAGTCTCTTAAAACAAGATGGAATAAGTTTAATGCTGTCTGTATGGGCGGTATTGAACCGAATACTGTATATACAATAGTGGGTATATCAGGTAGTGGAAAGTCATCATTTGTTAATACGTTAGAAAATGATTTAATAGATCTAAATTCTGATCAGGATGTTATAGTACTTAACTTCTCGTTTGAGATGTTAAGTTCTAGGCAGGTTGGTAGAAAATTAAGCAGTAAGTTAAGGCTAACTACTGCTGAGCTATATAGTGCTAACAATGATTTAGATAATGAATCGTTAGCTAAAGTCGAAGAGACTTCTCAACAGATAAAAGATATCATATCCGATATATTATGTAGATACACCGGGTACAGTTGAAGATATAGCTTCTACTATAGACTACTTCTATGAGAATAAAGCTAAAGGCAAGAAATTTATAGTCATACTTGACCATACTTTGCTTGTTGAAGGTCAATCTCGCGAGTCAGCACTGCAAGTGATTTCCGATTTACAGAAACTGTTTATTAAGGTAAAAAAGTTACCTAATACCACTGTAATACAGTTATCACAGATGAATCGTAACATTGAAACTCCTGATAGAATTAACAATCCATCTATGCATTATCCAATGCGTAGTGATATTTCTTCTGCTGATACAATATTTCATGCATCCGATTATGTTATTTGTATTCCAGACCAGAGTTACTAAATATCCAACAGTATGGACCGAATCGTTTACCAGTTAATAACAAAGTCTACTTGCATCTTATAAAAAACAGAGATGCTGGACAATGTTCGATATTAGAATTTGACAACGATCTGAAATACAATAATTTAATTGAAACTATACGAAATGAAGAACCAGCAAAGAAGATTTCGTTTTAGTAATAACAATTAAAAGGCTGAATTTATGAAAACATATACATTTACATTACCGAAGAAAGAAAATAGTGCAAAGATTTATAAAGATGCGTTGATGGAACGCGTTATTACAGCATATCCGTGGCTGACTATTGATAGTTCATTTGATTATCCGAAATCTAATTTTGGAATCGAATATGCAGGTGCAGGTGATACTATTACATTAGGTTTGAGTAAGAAACATAATGTAAGTTGGTTGCCTAAGACTTGCTCTAACTGTCCGCTTGCCTCAAAATGCTACAAAATTGATAACTATAATCTCGAAACAGAGTTCTTTAAGGCATTAGATGCACTTGATGCATATGCTAAGAAGAATTATCCATTTGATTTGGATTATGATTTCGAGGATATCTACGGTACACCGATTAAAATTTTCCACAATTTCGTACAGATTGGATACGATATCATTCCAATCGCTCCGGGTTCATTGAACTATTTGAAACCCGAAACAAAGAAGACAATCATTAATCTTACTATTAAAGTAAAGAATAACGGTTGGTTCTAATAACATATAAATCCCATAACTAGCAGAAATTATCAGATATTTATCAGAGGGATACATAAAATAAACTAGCTTTATGATTGTATTACCAAAAGAGAAATTAAAAGCCAGAATTGAGAATCCTAGATTCTTGATATTGTTTGGCAAACCAAAGTCTGGTAAAACTACCTTAGCATCTAAATTAGATAATAATCTTATTGTCGATTTGGAAGGTGGTTCAGAATTCTTAGAGGCATTAGCTATTCAAGCTAGATCAGTAAATGATTTAGGCGAGATTGCAAATGCAATAAGAGAAGAAATTAAAAAAGAGGTAAGAAGCCTTATAAGTATATTACTATTGATAATGCATCAAGACTGGAAGAGATGTGCATGAGCTTTGCTATACAGTTATATAAAGCTACTCCAATGGGCAAGAAGTATGAAGGTACGACCTCAGAACCTTGCCTAATGGATCTGGTTATTTATATATAAGACAAGCTGTAAGAAAAGTTATTGACATGTTCCGAGGATTATGTGATAACTTTATTCTTATTGGTCATACTAGAGATAAGTTGATTAATAAGAATGGTGAAGAAATGTCTGAAATGTCTCTTGATCTAGTAGGTGCACTAGCAAATATTATATGTGGCGAAGCAGATGCTGTTGGCTATGTATATAGAAAGAAAAATGAAACTCATATTTCTTTTGAAGGTGGAGATAACTCTGTCATAGAAGCTAGAGCTCCTCATTTAAGAGGAAAGAATATCGTAGTAGCAGAAAGTGATGAAAACAATGAAATCACTACTTATTGGAATAAGATATATTTACCTGAATAAAAAAATACAAAACAAATAGTTATGATTTATAGTACAGATTTAGCAAACCAAGTAACATTAAATAATAATAGTAGTAATACTAAATACCTCGAAGCAGGTATTCATGATAATGTTAAATTTACGTCAGTGAAGACTGCAGTATCTCCAACAGGAAAGAATTTCATTGAATTTAGATTCGAGAAAGACGGCAAGGAACTTGTTCATACAGAATGGGAACCTAAGGAACGTGCAGAAGATACTGAAGAACAGAACCAGAATAAAGCAACAAATCAGGTTACAAGAATTAATCGTATCTTGAGATGTTTCTATCCTAAAGAAGTATTAAACTTCACTGGTAGTTCTTATAAAGAATTCACTAACTGGGTAGTTGCTATGCTGAATGCAGCAAACAAAGACACATTGTTGAAAGTGAAAGTTGTCTATAATAAAGATGGATATACTACACTTCCAAGTTATGTAAAATTTGCAGCAATTAGCCTATGATTATCCCGATGGGATTTTATGAAGAAGGCAAAAATGAAAGCATGATACGAGAAATAACAGGTATAGACTTGTTCGTTAAACCAGTAGTATCCGATAAAGAGACTGTAGAAGTTAATCCTCTAGAAGTCAAATCGGAAGCTCCGTCTGACGATCTACCTTTCTAATCTGTTAGGATTTATATAAAGCCGCCACGTCGGGCATAATACGACGAACACGTAGGTTAGTGTACCGCACTATGAAAAATGAGTGATTACGAAATAGTACACAACCTACGTTTTAATGGCAGTTCCGGAGTATCAGGAGCATGGTGTAAAGAAAGTAAGATACAGCTTTCCTTTACTGTAGAGTTCAAATCTCTACACTGCCACTAACAATATATCATATGGTTTTTGACACTAATAAAATAAAAGAAGAAGTTACTATTACTTTAGATTACATATTATCTAGAGTAAGTGAGTATGATATATATGCAGCGTATATTGGCAATTTTAAAGTTGGCATGATCTACAATTCTCCATTGAGAAAAGATAAAACACCATCGTTTGGTTGTTTCTATAGTAGAAAAACTAAACAATTATTGTTTAAAGATCATGGTACGGGAGAATGTGGTAATGTTATCAAATTCGTATCCTTAATAACAGGTTTAACTAATTATTCAGATATTCTAAATGATATAGTTAACAAACTTAAAATTACTAGTAGTACGCATCTCGATAGCTCTAAGCAATATATACCGTCAACTGAAACAGTAATTGGTGTAGTACGTCAGGAATTTACCGATACTGACATCAATTACTGGAAGCAGTTTAATATACAGGTAGAAACATTAAAGAAGTTTGGAGTAAGTAGTATAAAGTACTACCTATGTAACGGCATAGTAAAAAGCGTTTACAAAGAAGAAAATCCTATGTACGCATATAAGGTATATAATCATTTTAAGATATATAAACCATATGCAGATAAATATACAAAATGGCGTAACAACTTAACTGAATTAGACATTCAGGGTTATAAACAATTACCTAAAACAGGAGATATACTTGTTATAACCAAAAGTATGAAAGATGTTATGTGCCTATACGAGATGGGTATACCAGCTATCTCACCTTCATCTGAATCTACATTCATACCTGATAGAGTTCTAGAACAACTTAAGAAGCGTTTTAAACGTATTATTATATTGTTTGATAGAGATGAAGCTGGAGTAAAATATCTTCGTAAAATGAGCCAGAAAACAGGCTTAGAAGGTATGCTAATCCATAAAAAGTTTAAAGCAAAAGATGTATCTGATGCTATAAAAGCTAATGGATTTGAAAAAGTGAAAAATTGGTTAACTAAAAATATTAACAAATGATATGGTTCACAGCAGATTGGCATTTCTTTCATGATAGAATACTAGATTTTCATCCTAAACGGAAAGAAATATTTGGTAATAATATGAAAGAAGTAACAGAAAAGATGATACAAAAGTGGAACAGTAGAATTAATAAACATGATACTGTATACATTTTAGGAGATTTTGCATTCGGAACGACGGATGAAAAGAGAAAATTATTCCAGAGATTAAATGGTAATAAGATACTTATCTTAGGAAACCACGATAAAGTATCAGACAATCACAGATGTTTCTTCAATCATATTACTCAGATAAAGAATATGAGATTTAAGAAAACTGTGTTCCCATCATTACCAAAAGACATTGAAGTAATTATGTGCCATTTTCCTATGTTCTCTTGGGAACATATTGAAAAAGGTAGTATAATGCTTCACGGTCATTGCCATGGTTCAGTAGATTTACAAAACTCAGCAGAATTACCTGACCACATTCGTATAGATGTTGGTATTGATAGTAGTTTTGCAAATTATGACTTTGTATCTATTGATAAATTGGCTAATTTCATAAAAAACTATATAAAACAATGAGCAAACTTAATTATATTTCCAAAGGATTGCGTAAAGCATTAGCTTTTCCATTCAAATTAGTAAATAGTAATTTTTTTATTGCCTTTGGACTAAAAGGAAAACTATTTCCAGAAAATCTAATATTACTAATGATGTAGAGGAAAAGAAATAAACCTAGCGAAAGCAAAATTCGCAATGCAACACCAAATGAGTATAATGGTATTAAGTTTAAAAGCAAACTTGAGACATATACATATAAGAAGCTGGAAGAGTCGAAGATCAAGGCTGAGTATGAAACTCAACGATACGAACTGCTTCCAGCTTTTACTTTTGGTGATAAGAAATATAGAGCAATAACTTATAAACCTGATTTTGTAGGTGATAAGTTTATTATTGAATGCAAAGGCTATCCAAATGATGCATGGGCTTTGCGTGAAAAACTTTTTAAGTATTATTTGTATGTAAATAATCTAGATATAGATTATTATATAGTACATACGCAAAAACAAGTTGATGAATTGGTCAACAAGTTAAAAACATAAAAAAATTACAGTTATGGCAGAATTTATTAAGATTGGAAATGAGATTACAGTTAAACCTAAGTTAGAAGGTATTTCTTATGAGCTCATAAATAATAAAGTATACGATCTAGAGTATGATAGAATGCAGGGAAGATCTTATCTCAAAGAGAATGGAGATTTAAACATGCCAAATAAATTATATGAACTAGAAGAAGATAATAAGTTTATCAAGCGTGTACTTAATTATTTTAATTCCGAAAATTCTGGAAAGACAACAGGTATATTGCTTGCTGGTACTAAAGGTACAGGCAAAACAATGCTCTCTAAACGTATTGCCTTAGAAAGTAATTTACCTATTATTATAGTCGCAAATGACTATCCTGCTAATAAACTTACTAGTTTCTTCAAACATTTTACTACTCCTGTAGTAGTTATGTTTGACGAAATTGAGAAGAATAGTTATTGGTGGGAAACTAAGGATCTGTTAGGATTCTTAGATGGTGTAGAAGCTACGTCAAAGAAACTGGTATTGATGACCTGTAATAAAACAGATAAAATAGACGATAACTTCTTTGATCGTTGTTCACGTGTTCGTTATTTCAAAGAATATGAAGCAAATTCTAATTCTGTATTCGTACGCTATATGGCAGAAGATAAAGGAGTAAAGAACATAGATGAAGTTGTGAACTTCATCGTCGAACATATGGAAGTTAAATCATTTGATAATATTTCAGCATTCTTGGATGAAGTTGTTCTCTTCGAAGATATTCCATTAGATAAATTAGCTAAAGATATGAATCTTAGCTTAAATGGAGTAATAAGGACAGGAACAAGTAATTCTGATGATGTAGATGATGATTTATTCTAATGATACTATTTTATTCAATACTTATATATAAACTTACTAAATTCTTACAGTATGAAAATATGTGGAATTAGTGATATACATGGGAATCTCTATAATGGGATTCCTAAATGTGATGTTTTGTGCATTTGTGGAGACATAATTCCATTAAATGAACAAAGATCCATGGATGCATCTGCTACTTGGTGGACTAGAAGATTTACTAAATGGGCTAATGAATTACCTTGTAAAAAGATAATCGTAGTTCCGGGTAATCATGATTTCTACCTAGAAAAGCTCTATAACGAAGAAGCTTGGGCAGAAACTAAAGAGGTTATGAGAGGAATGACTGGTAATAAAGTAGAAATGCTTATTGATGAGTCATATACATATGAAGGTACAACCTTCTATGGAACTCCTTGGATAAAACCTATCGAATACCAACCGGGTAAATGGGCATTTGAATATCCTACTGATGAAGTAGAAGATAATCCATTCAAAAAGATACCTAAATGTGATATACTGCTTACTCATGATAATCCTAATTATAATAATGAATTATTTTATTATAGTTCTGGAAGATATAAACATCATTTGTTTGGACATTGGCATGATGGTGTATCATATGGGCATATAGGACAACATAATTGTTCTATATTGGACGATGGGTATAATTTTAAAAAGAACTTGGAAATAGTAACAATAGATATTATGACTGAAGACAAAAGACAAGAAATCATAGATGAGATTCTTCTACGATTACAAACAATATCCAATTTAACACAAACTGTAGAGTTTTCTAAGCAACTGAGCGATCTCATACAGAATTACTCAGAAGAACTACGCGCAGAAATTCCTGTAAAGGAAGATGAAGTTGAATGGGATACTTCAGGAAACTTTGTTACTGACACTAATACAATAGAAGAAGATTTTATTGTAGATAGTAACATATTTGAAGAAACAAAAACAGCAGCATGAAAATAGAAATTCCGTATTATGAAGATAACACGCGAATATCAAATTCAGCAATAGGATGGTTCTTGAAGAAAGGACCTCGTTACCTCAAGGATATGCTTGATGGTAAAGAAGAAGGTATTAGTGGAAAGTTTCTTGAAAAAGGAACTATGATACATATGTACCTACTTCAACCTGATGAATTTTGGGATAACTATATAATCTTAGATTTTGTAGTACCTAAAGTAAGTCAACAAAAAACTTTATGTATAGAATATGTTCAAGAATTAGCTGTAAATCCTCTAGAAGATAATGATAAATTATTGCTTAATAGCTATAATAAAGCTTATAGTAATAGTAAATCTAATGAGAAAAAACTAGAAGAAGCTAAACAGATAGTTGATTCGTTCGGAGAATATATTTCATACTTAAAACTTGAAAAAGCTAACAAAACAGTAATATCATTTGCTGATATAACTATGCTTAGACGTATTAAGGAAAACATAGAGAATCATAAGAAAGCAAATGAATTACTAACAAACCAGCCCGGTTTAGAATGTAACAATGAGTTTCATATAAATTGGGAATATGAAAAAGCAAATGTATCCTGTAAGTCACTATTAGATAGAGTTAAGATTGACCATTGTAATAGAAAGATCACATTAATTGACTTAAAAACAACTGCTGATGTTTATAATTTCAAGCATTCTGTAGAAGAATATGATTATTATAGACAGATAGCATTCTATATACTAGCTCTTACTTGGTATTTTAAGGAAGAAGGTTATGATATAGAAGAATATGATTTAGAAGCGTATATTATTGCTATTCAGAGTAATGGTAATAATGAAGTACGTGTTTTTAATATGTTAAATGAAAAAGAGTTGTTGGATCGCAAAGACCTAATAGCAGAAACATTAACAGAAATATCATATCATTATCAGACAGGTAATTGGGACCATACTCGTAAATATTACGAAGAAGATGGAACTGAAGAACTTGAATGAAGCATCTGCATGTCTACTGCAATTAATTGTAGATAATAAAAAACTAATTAACAAGAACTTTATAAATGTATATACAGAATATCCTGATGAACCGTATTTTGATAATCATGTATTCATAATGTATAAAGAAAATACAGTTGCAGATTTATTAAATCTAGAGTTCGAGTTAAAAAAGAATAAATTCTTTCATAGTCTAAGACAAATTCGTATAAACGATATTTGGTATGAAATAGCTGTGTTTACACTTCCTAATGAAATTAAACATAGATATGATAATATTATTAGTAACGGTCCGCTGGATTAACAAATACTGATTATAAGACTATTTGGAATTTATTCAGTGGAATTGATAGTAATATAGGTGATATTATATTTACTAATGATTTTCACGAAATTAAAGAGATTATTCCTGTAGGTGATGCACTAGAAGATCCTATCTTAGAATAATATGAAAACCTCCAATTTTCATACACAGAAAAGGCTACCTGAATAAGGTAGCCTTTATTTTTATTTATTATATAACTATTCGTAATACTTTCTCTTAAGTGCTGGATCTTGAATTTCTTTGATATTTTTAAATGGAGTCATTTTCCATAACCATCTCTCTAACTTAGTATCTCCTTTATAAGGACCATATTTAATAGTCTTATTATTACTAAACATTTCTGCCATTTCACTTACAGACATTATATTAGTAAAAGGGTTTATGATACTAGTTATAGGACTTACAGAAGTTAAAGTATTAAGTAAATCTAGTGGATTATATTGATTAGAATACTCGAAGCCAGTTCTAGTAACTAATAAAGCTAAGAAATTTATAATCCAACTATCTTTATCATCATCTGCTGCTTGTATTAATAATGGTTTTATCACTATTGATAATAGCATAATGGTAGACATTTCAAAGCCAAATTGTTTGAGATTACCTATATCAGATGAATCTAAAGATTTTCTACTGTTCCAATCTCTAATTAGCATAGGTATTACTCTACCTACTGTTCTATATAATGCTTCTCGTTTCATACCTAAATCATAGTCATACTATTTTTTCATAGTTACTCTTTCATTAATAAGATTAGGTATATAATTACGAAACATCATTATTATTGAACCTAAAGCATTATTTGTAAATTGTGCTTTTTGTTCTTCTGTTAATTGTCCATCTGCAGTAGCAGCTAAAGATCTAGCAGCATTACTTATTTGATTTTCTACTTCTGCAAATGCTTTTGCATACGCTTTATTTTCAATATGAATATTACCATCTTTTATTTCTATAATATCATATGTGCTATGAAGTGATTTCCATATATTATTAGCATCTTCTTTATTTCCTATGATATTAATGAACTATTCCTTATTATAGAATTTTCCATTGTAGTATCTATAGTTATTCATAATCGAATTTAATAGTGTACCTTTAATCACGAAATCTGAAAATGAGAAAATTCCAAAAGCCCAATTTCTAGAAATAGTATTTATGATACCTATTCTGTTAGAATTACGGTAAGCGTTCTAGAATTCAGTACCTATTTCAAAATGTTGCATACAAGCTACGTATTTATTATCCGTAGTAGTACTATGCATATAATGCATTATACCTAGTATGTTACTAACCATATTGAAATATGCTTTAGAAAAAGAAGAAAAATCAAAATATCTTCCATAGCAACAAATCCTAACTGCTGTAAAAAAGCTGTAGCCATACCAGTAGCGCCTACTGCTAAATTCAATCCTAAACCTATTAATTGACCGAAATTTTTAACAGATAATGCTATTTTACTCCAGTTGATCTCAGTTCCAGCTAAGCCAAAGAACTTTCCTATTCTACTATCACTACTTATTTTTTGTAAATGAGCTTTAACTTCTTCTCCATACTCTTGCATGTCTATAAACTTACTTACAAACTTATATACGTTAGTATCCTTACCTTCTTTTCTATTACTTTGCTTGTATACTTTTTTACCAGTGGCATCTACTCCTATAGGTTTTCCTGTAAAAGTTCTATTTGCTAATTGCATTTTAATAACTTCTAAATCTGGTTGTATCTCTGTTTTCTATTTGAAATTTTCAGCCATCTTATAATATGCAATAACAGCTCCTACAAGGTATTAGTTATTCTATTTGGATCAGGTTCTCCTTTTTCATTCCTAATGGGGTCAATAAAATATGTTGGTATTAATCTTTGTTCAGATCCATCTGGTCTACTTGTTGGAGCATCAACAAATCCTACATCATCAGTTTCTTTTACAATACCTTGTTTTGTCTATTGTAAGAATCCTTTGATAACACCATATTTTTCATATACTAATACATGCTACCACTCATCTATGGAAGTCTGTATGGGTTGTTTCTTGTAAGATAAGTAACTTTGTCGTTAGATTCTTCCATACCACCTAACAATCCTTTATATAACTCCCATAAAGCTTTATTCTTAGTAGCAACGTCTTCACCATTTTTATCTTTTACAGGTTTAAACAGGCTATAGTACTCTTTGTTGGTATAGATAGTCGATTTTGGCTGATAATATTCATCAATGTTAGTATCAAAATCATTATTAAAATACTCAGAATTTGGATCTATTTCACTGAATTCTCTTGTTGGAGCTTCTGTATTTATTAGGGTTTTGTCTTTG
>ERZ859980.648-NODE-648-length-20103-cov-2.232791_pt1 | contig 20103 bp, 28 predicted proteins | sample MGYA00509984_ERZ859980 | MGnify/ENA primary metagenome ERZ859980 (study PRJEB30046, sample SAMN00715173) | human gut metagenome | study: EMG produced TPA metagenomics assembly of the A metagenome-wide association study of gut microbiota in type 2... | reverse complement strand
TTTGTGATATACTAAGGAAAAGATAAAAAGAAGGTGAAAAATCTCATGGAAAAATATATTAACATTTTAAAGAATACACCTTTGTTTCAAGGAATTTCAGAAGCAGAAATTCTTCCAATGCTTAAATGTCTATCTGTCAGCATTAAAAATTATTCAAAAGGCGAATATCTGTTAAGAAGTGGAGATAAGGTACAAACTATCGGCATGATTCTATCTGGTCAGGCTCTCATAATAAATGATGATGTTTGGGGAAATGCAATATTATTACAGAGCTATCATCAGGAATGCTCTATGGCGAAAGCTATGCCTGCATCAGTAGTGTTCCTGCTCAAATCAGTGTTATTGCTAATGAAAATCTCACCATCATGCTTTTCAATATAAATCATATTGTTACAACCTGTTCTTCATCTTGTAGTTTCCATACAAGATTGATTCATAACCTTTTAGAGATAATAGCACGAAAAAATGTAAGATTGATGAACAAAATAGATCATGTTTCTAAGAAAAATTTACGTGACAAGATACTTAATTACTTGTCTAGCGAATCTATGCACGCTGGCTCTAACACATTTACAATCCCTTACGATAGACAAGGGCTGGCAGATTATCTGAATGCAGACCGAAGTGCTCTATCTAGTGAATTGAGTAAATTACAAAAAGAAGGTGTACTCTCTTACAAGAAAAACACCTTCTCTTTGAGGGTATAAAACCCTTCTGGGAAAGGGAATGGATGTGGATTGGTCAAAAACAAATCAGGGGCGCAAATACTATAACACACAGTCGGCTGTGGATTTTGCGGCGTCGGGGATTTCGCATGTAAGAATCCGTATTGCGGACAAAGTGGACCAAGAACTGTTGGATGGACTTGACCGGCAGATTCGGGACTGCCTTGATAATGGATTATTCCCATTATAGCTTATCAGGCGGATGCATTCAAAAATGACCCAAGTGATAAAAATATAGAAAATGTTGTTACGTGGTGGTCGGAAGTGGCCGAACACTATCAGGATAAATCTCTGATACCATCTCCAGCCACAATAAAATGAAGAGCAGCCAATATTATACCGATAACTATCAATATAATTCCATAAATACTTTTTCCCACTGTATATTTAATTTCATCCAGACATTCCTTTTCTAACCCTATCAGTTTTCTCTTTTTCAAAGCAATCGTTCCAGCATTATAAACGCAACATCATTGGCAGTTTGCGGGGAATACCAAGTAATTATATTTTTATCCACTACAATAGGCTCATTCATAACGTTAACTCCAAACTCAGCAAGTTCTTTCTGACGATATGAATTATTCAAATGATAGGTAGTAGCATTTCTGCCTTCCAGAACCCCAGCTTTTCCAATCGGCAATGCAGCTACACAAACACTTGCAATAATCTTTCTTTGCTTGTCAAACCCACAAACATCTACATACATATCAAATCCATATTCACTTTTCGCCCACCCGCAAACATTGTAAAAAGAAGAAAACTCCATCATTTCAAAACCTTAACAGCAAAACAATAATACTTTCATACACATTCTACCCCTCTGATAAATTTTTCTATCAGTCTGTTTACTTCATCCGGTTGGTCAGTATTGGAATTATGACCGGCATTTTTTATCCATTTAAGCGGTAAACCTTCTCTCTGATGCCATTTCTTATTATAGCTTTTTGCTGAACCTGCTCTATCCTTTTCTCCACAGATAAGAAGTGCCGGACAACTGATACGATATGGCAGGTCTGCTTTAATTGCCTCAGCAAGCATCCTGTAACCAAAACCGGCAAGCCTTGCATATTCTTCAGGATCTGAATCATAGGACATCATCATCTTCCGCATAAGATTCTGACCATAATCCGTCTCTGCGCACCCTCTTGACCCTGCCCTAAGAAGCACTTTCCATGGATATATCTTATATAATGGCTCTGCTCTTTCAAGAAGCCATATTTCCACTGCGGTCATATAAGACTTTTGAAGAGGTGCAGAATCAATGGAGATAAAGCCTTTTATCTTATCCGGATATAATTCCATATACATTTGAGCCAGATATCCCCCCATAGACTGACCGATAATTATGGGATTATAAATTTCTTCTTTTACTAAGATTTCATAAAGCCATTCTGCCATGTCAGACAGACTGTAATTATTCGTAAATGGTCTGGATAATGCATGTGATGGTGCATCCCATACAAACACATTCTGTTTCTTCTCAAAATATTCTGTCTGCTTTTCAAAAAGCCTATGGTCTGCCGTAAGTCCCGGTAAAAACACTAACGTAATTTTCTGCTTGTCTATTATATTTACAAAATAATGAATGCAGCCACAGGGTGTCTTATAACTGTTTTCTGTCATTTCCCGTCCCCTTTCCATAAACCATTTCCCAATGATTTATCCTTCATATGCCACCTTCATTGACCGATTAACAGAAGACCTCATTGGATATCGCATTGACCTGCCTTAGCTTGTTTATAAAGCAGACCGCTTTTAATAAACAATAATAAGAACATTACGGTTATCGCATACGGCTCTCTTGCCATAGCCAAAAACAAAACAGCAATTATACTAAGTCCTACAGACAAAGCGGTAATTATCTTTTTACCTTGTTCAAATTTGAAATAGACCATCAGTATTTTTACAATTCCTATAATCGTTAAACTAACAAACAATGCCCAATAACCACTGAAATGATGCTTAACTGAATGGCATTGGTCATTTCTTTATCCATGTGTTTTCTCCTCTGTTCTATACCTCATTGATTACTGATTTTTAAAATTCCGCAAACCTTTCCCGGCTTGCGGAATCTTCCAAACATATTATAATTTTTCCACGCACCGGATCAGTGCATCCACATTTTCTTCCTTCGTGGCCCAACCGGTACAGAATCGCACGCAGCTGTGTGTGGCATCGATTCGTTGGTCATAGCTGTACTCGAACTGTTCTGAAATCTTCGCCAGGTGTGCATCCGGTACAATGACGAAGATCTGGTTCGTCCGGTTGGGTGCCAGATAGTTGTAGCCCTTCGCCGTAAATGCTTCCCGCAGCTTCTCCGCCATGGCAATGGCATGGGCGGAGATCTCCTGATAGAGACCATCTGTGAAAAGCGCATCAAACTGCAGTCCCAGCAATCTTCCCTTGGCAAGCATGCCGCCGTTCTGCTTGATGAGATATCGGAAATCCTGTGCAAGCTCCGGATTTTTGATCACTACTGCTTCTCCGAACAATGCGCCGACCTTGGTTCCACCGATGTAAAAGACATCACAAAGCGCCGCGATCTCCGGTAATGTCAGATCGTTGTCCGGCGCTGCCAGTCCGTAGCCCAGTCTGGCGCCATCTAAGAACAGATACAGTCCGTATTTGTGACAGGTCTCGGACAGAGCGGTCAGTTCCGCTTTGCTGTAAATGGTTCCAACCTCTGTGGGATTTGAAATATAAACCATTTTCGGCTGTACCATGTGTTCAAAGCTGTCGTTGTGAATATGGGCTTCGTAAGTCTCTGCTACCTGTGCTGCCGTGATCTTACCGTCGGGGCTTTCTAGTCCCAGTACCTTATGTCCGCAGGCTTCCCCGCACCGGTCTCATGGACATTGATATGTCCCGTGACAGCGCAGAGCACGCCCTGGTGCTTGCGAAGTGCTGCATTGATCACTGTAACATTGGTCTGGGTCCCACCTACCAGGAAATGGACTGCCAGACTGTCATCCCCACATGCCTTACGGATCTTCTCGCGCGCCTCTTCACAGTATTTATCCTCACTGTAGCCCGGTGTCTGCTCCATATTGGTCTGCACCAGGCGCTCCAGCACCTTCGGATGCGCTCCCTCATTATAGTCACACTGGAATAAAATCTTATCGCTCATTTTTTTATTGACACCGCCGTGACAGTGTATTTCCTCCAAACGTTATTTATATTTTAGCTTTTTCAATTTGCAAACTCTTTACATTTTTCGATCGTTTCTATCTTATTGGCTTCTCTGGACTTCCTGTTACTCAAATTCAGTCAGTCCTTCGTCTCCAGAACCCTTACCAGATATTCCCATACTCTCTTCGTGGAAGATATGCTTAAGGTCTCCTCGGTCGTATGAATGTCCTTCATATCCGGTCCCATGGATACACAATCAAGGTCTGTGATCTTGCTGCCTAACAGTCCGCACTCCAGTCCTGCATGGATAGCCTCCACCTTGGGCTCAGTGCCGTACATTTCCGCATACAGCTTCACCATTTTTTCCCGCAGTGGAGAATGCACACGGTATTTCCAGCCGGGATAATCTCCGGTCACCACGTAATCGCCGCCTGTCAGTTCCACCAGTGCAGAAAGCTTTGCGATCAGGTTATCTTTCTCACTTTCCACGCTGCTTCTGACAGAATACTCTGCCCGCAAAACTTCCGCATCTGCTTTCAGGATACCCAGATTCAGAGAAGTCTGTACCAGCCCCGGCATATCTGCGCTCATCGCCTGTACGCCGTTGGGAGTCGCCTGCAAAAAGGCTGCCACACGTTTTGTAGCTTCCGGCGCAGCACAGGTGATTGTCTCTGCAGTGTCTGCTAATCTTTTTGCGGTTACCTTTACGTCCGGATCCTTGGTGGCAAGTTCGTCACCCAGTTCTGCTGCCAAAGCTGCTACCTGCTGCTCTAAGCTTTCCGCATCTTTTTCCTCTACTACGACGACTGCTTTCGTCTGTCTGGGGATGGCATTGTCTGCCAGTCCTCCGTCCGCAGATACCAGTCCTACAGGAATTTTCTCAGACAGCTTCCACAGAAGTCTTCCCAGGATACAATTGGAATTGCCCCTTTCCTTATGTATCTCTCCGCCGGAATGTCCTCCTAAGAGGCCGGAGACTTCCACCTCATAGCGCACGCCCGTAAGCTCCTGTTTTTTCATCGGGAAACGGCAGTTCACTCTGGCACCGCCAGCACAGCTGGTCAGGAAAATGCCTTCGTCCTCGGAATCCAGATTGATCATGCGATGACCCTGTAACATAGACAGGTCAATCTCTCTGGCTCCGTCCATACCGACTTCCTCATCCACCGTAATGATGACTTCCAAACGGGGATGCCTGATGTCCTCGGAATCCAATAATGCCAGTGCATAAGCCACAGCAATACCATCATCGCCGCCGAGGCTGGTATTCTCCGCATAGACGCTGTCTCCGTCGATTCCTACCTTCAGTCCTTCCGTCTTCATATCCATGGTGCAATCCGGTGTCTGCACCGCTACCATGTCCATATGTCCCTGCAGGATCACCACCGGTTCATTCTCGTATCCGGGAGTTGCCTCCTTGACCATAATGACATTTTTCATAGCATCCTGTATATAGAAAAGCTTATGTGCTTTCGCAAAGTCCACCAGGAAATCGCTGATCTGCTCCACATTGCCGGAGCCGTGAGGGATCTTCGTGATCTCTTCAAAATAGTAAAATACTTTCTTCGGTTCTAAGTTCGATAAAACACCCATTTTCATTTCCTCGTTTCTGCGCTTTTATAGAGAACAAAGTGCACTTTCAGTATAAGTATTTGTCATTTTTCTGTCAAGGAAACAATCCGAAGCATTCGCAGAACGCAGTTTGCATGGCTCTGAATAGTTATGCATAATAATATTTTTTTCTCTTGGCGATCAGGAATCCTATTGTCACAAACAGTGCCAGGAACTCTGCCAGTACGATGGACAGCCATACACCGGTTATGCCGATCAGTTTCGGCAGGATCAGCACGATGACGATCTGGAACACGAAGGTACGCAGGAAAGAGATTGCTGCGGATACGGCTCCGTTGTTCAGGGCTGTGAAGAAGGAGGAACCCCACACGTTCATGCCGCGGACCATGAAAGCAATGGCATAGATCCGAAATCCCCAGGTGGTCATCTCCAATAACTTCTGATCGTAGTTTGCGAAGATTTTTACTAACGGTCCGGCCAGAATCTGAGAAGCGGTCAGCAGAATCACACCGCAGGCTGAGATAATGACCAGACTTTTCCGGCAAAGATTTTTCAGTTCCGCATGATTGCCCGCACCGTAATGGAAGCTGACGATAGGAGCAGATCCCAGGGAATATCCCAGATACAAGGTCATGAAAATAATGTCTACGTACATGATGATGCCGTAAGCCGCCACACCATTCTCGCCTGCTGCTTCCATCAGCTGGAAGTTATACAGGATGCTAACGATAGAGGTAGAGATATTTGTCACCAGCTCAGAAGATCCGTTGGTCACAGTCTGCCAGATGACTTTTCCATGCCACTTTGTCTTCCCTAGCTGCAGTAAGCTGCCGTTCTCTCTGAAAAAATAGATTACAGGGATGATTCCGCCGACGAGCTGTCCCGCTGCGGTAGCCAGTGCTGCTCCCACCAGTCCCAAAGGAAATACCACGATCAACACATAATCTAACACCGCATTGGTCAGTCCTGCGATCACATTTACTTTTAAACTCAAAGCCGGCTTCTCCGCTGCGATAAAAAAGCTCTGGAACAAATACTGCATAACAAATGCCGGGGAGGACAAAAACAAGATTCTGGAATAACGCACGCAGTCCGCTTCCAGTTCTCCGTCAGCCCCCAGTGCCAGTGCGATCTGCGGTGCCAGTGCAAAACAGATGAATCCCACCACGATTGATACCGCCAGTGTCACATATACGATCAGCGAAAAATATTCGTTAGCCAGTTCCTTTTTCCCTTCTCCCAGCGTCATGGAGACCACGGCGCTTCCTCCGGTACCTGCCATGAATCCAAGAGTTCCCACACCCATCAGCACCGGCATCACCAGATTCAGGGCGGCGAAAGGCGTCTTTCCCACATAGTTGGATACAAAAAAGCCATCGACGATACTGTACACCGAAGTACATAACAACATTAAAATGGACGGTGCCACGAAACGCAGCAGCCGTTTATAACTAAAATGATCAGATAACTGTATTTTCATAATAACCTCATGCCTTACTATTACCCGCATGCCTTCCGGCACTTTCTCAACAGATACTTCTGCGAATTATGCAGGCATCGTTTTCGTGTCATCATCGGAGGTTCCTGCGATCACGCGGGATCCCCTTGTCTTGTCAGTTCCTCTATTTCTTCCCGGAAAAATTCCGTATGTTTTTTCATAGTTTTCAGGAATATTTCTGCCTCCTGCTCTCCTATCGCCGCCAATGCCCGGCGCTCCGCATCCATCAGCGGAACCACGATCCTCTCCACAGTCTCTTTCCCCTTCTCTGTGAGATATATCCTCTTATTCTTGCGGTTGTCTTCCTCCGTCCGCAGAATAAGCAGACCTTCCTCCGTCATATTTTTCAGTGCGGAATTCACTGTCTGGGGCGTGTAGAACCAATAGTCGCAGATCTCCCTCTGGGTAAACGCCTCTTTTTCCCGTTCCCGGATACAATACAGGATCCAGAAAGCCGTCTCCGACAGATTACAGTTTTTTGCATAGACCCGATACAGGTCATCCATCTCTTTGATCAGCTGATTGTACAATGTGATCTGCACAAAAGATTTTCTGCTTTCCTCTTCCATATCGCTTTCCTCCTGTAACTACATCGTTGCATCTGTTTGTTTTTATCCGAAATCGGACTAAACGGTATTATAATCCGAAATCGGATTATTGTCAACACATAAAAAAATATGCAAAACTGACACTTCCCATTGTGTCCTTCTGCGTATCGTTATATAATAACCTTGGCATCAGTTCCGGGAGGAGTGCGGTTCGCCCGTATCGCCAGTGTCTAGGTTCACCTTATTGAATATCCCGTAGAACACTCGGCGGCTGATGCTATTCTGAAATATTCTGTTTTTCAAAATTACTGTTTTATATTACCCCAACACACTACTATTACTTCTTTCTTTTTATATGTAATATTACGTATTATTTATTGACATACGTAATATTACATATTACAATGGCTTTGAGGTTGAAAAGGAGATACCAAAGATGCCAATGACCTCACAGGAGATGATCAAACTCCTACTAAGAAACGGTTTTACGGTTACCAGCCAAAATGGCTCCCATGTAAAGCTGAAGAACACCGATACTCATAAAACCGTTATTGTTCCTTACCATTGCAAAGACATAAAAAAAGGTCTGGAACAGGCAATTCTGAAACAAGCTGGCTTAAAATAACAAATATTAACAAGGAGAACCAAAATGAAAAAACTTTTTTATCCGGCACTTTTTCATAAAGCAGAAGAAGGAGGCTTTTGGATCACCTTCCCGGATTTCCCCGAATGTATGACACAGGGGGAAAATATGCAGGATGCCTACGAAATGGCATGGGATGCACTTGGTCTTGCCGTAGTCTCCCGTATAGAGAATAGGGAATCTCTTCCCCCCGCCACAGAGCCCTACGCCATCACCGCAGTTTCCGATACCTTCTGTATAATTGTGCCCTTTGACCTCATAGCATACCAGAAAAAGCATAACTCCAAAGCCATCAAAAAAACTCTTTCCATTCCTGAATGGCTGAATGAAGCTGCTACAGACATGAATGTAAATTTTTCACAGGTATTGCAGGATGCTCTGATTCAGAAATTGAACCTGTAAGGCGTGTTGCATTTTTAGGCAAAAATGCTTTTGATTCGGAAATAATGAAAAGTGCGGGAATGCCGATAAATATTGGCTTTCCCGCACTTTCAACGAAATTTCAAATAAGCAGATAACGGGAATCGAACCCGCCTTTCCAGCTTGGGAAGCTAGCGTTCTACCGATGAACCATATCTGCAAAAGGAACATAAAATATTATACTCCATGTTCCTTTATTTTGCCAGTCCTAATTTTTACATTTTTACCATTTTACTTATTTGCTTATCCTTTTTACTTATCCAAGACTCCCAACCACTTCAGAGCGTTCCAAATGCCGTCTTTATCCACGTCCGTGGTGATATAATCTGCTGTTTCCAACACCTGTTTACTGGAATTACCCATAGCAATGCTGGTGTGGGCATACTTTAACATCGGCAGGTCGTTATTGCTGTCTCCGATGGCCACAGTGTCTTCCATGGGGATCTTCAAATAGTCCGTAATGTAACGGATTGCTGTTGCCTTGGAATATCCTTTGGGGACAATCTCGTAAAACCCTTGTTCTCTATCAATAAAATCCAGTATTTCCGACAGGTCACGCTTCATTCCGTCCATTCCCGCCGGAGTCTCTGCATAGGCATATAATTTATCGTAGTTGCCCGGTGCATTGGCATAGCGATCGTATTTTCGATTCTCAATCTCACGTGCCATATGACGGAAAGTCTCGGTAAATACTTCTTCTCCTCTGGGTGCATAGTCTTCCCTGCTGCCTTCCAGGACGGCATCCACATGATATTTTTTCATAGCTGTCAGAATTGCCTTAGACTCCTCCATGGAAAATGTCTTGTGCATCAGCTGTTTTCCATGATATTCAATCTCCGTTCCGCAGCCTAATAACAATCCGTCGAATTCCACCTGTCCGGTAAGATTTTCCCCTACCAGCCGTTTCGTACGCCCGGTATTGATCATGCAGATATGACCGTTGGCTCTGGCGATGCGGATGGCTTCCTTCGTGCTCTCCGACATCCGTTCACTTCCTCCGCATATTAAGGTTCCGTCAATGTCAAAAAATATTATCTTCATCTCAGATTCTTAAGCTCCTCTACCAGATCCAGATCGGATTTCTGTACCTTCAGATTCGTGGACACGGGCTCTTCACCGGGTCTTGTGATCGTGATCTCGATAATGGTTCCTTCCGTGATCGCTCCACCCATAAAAAATCTGCTTACAAAGGCTGCAAATTTGGGATGATTACTCTCGAAGGTATTCTTCGCATTCATCAGTTTCATCATCATTCCGGGATTTATCATAGTAGTCTCCTCTTCTAATCAGTAACTATTCTGTCGCCCTATAACTATCACATAATATCTTTACGAATGCAAGCATTCGATGAATATTTCGTGGTAGTTCCATGGTTCTGAATAGTTACAAAAAAAGAAAGGCTGTCCGCACCATCCGAAAACAGTGTGTCCAGCCTTAACAGTTGCTTTAATTATGCAATCTTGGACTTAGCCAGCTCTGCAAGAGTCTTGAAACCTTCTGCATCGTTAACTGCCAGGTCTGCCAGCATCTTTCTGTTCATATCAACGCCTGCAAGCTTCAGACCATACATGAATTTGCTGTAGGATAAACCGTTCATTCTGGCTGCTGCGTTGATACGAGCGATCCACAGCTGTCTGAACTGACGCTTTCTCTCTTTTCTACCTGCATAAGAACTGGTCAGAGCTCTCATAACAGACTGCTTTGCTACTCTGTACTGCTTGCTTCTTGCGCCTCTGTAGCCCTTTGCAAGCTTTAATACTCTATTGTGTTTCTTCTTGGCATTTAAGCCACCTTTAATTCTTGCCATGTCTTATTTCCTCCTCGCCTGAATTATAAATAAGGTAAAATCTTCTTCATATTCTTAACATTAGTTGCATCCGTAATTGCAGGCTTTCTCAGATTACGTTTTCTCTTGGTAGACTTCTTGGTTAAGATATGGCTCTTGTAAGCTTTAGATCTCTTTAACTTACCGGTTCCTGTTGCTTTAAAGCGCTTAGCTGCTGCTCTGCTTGTCTTCATTTTGGGCATAACGAGTTCCTCCTAAACTTTACTTAATCTATCGTGCCGGATCCCGGCACTTTTTAACTGTACGAATTAACGCTTCTCAGTTAAAAACATAGTCATGCTTCTGCCTTCTACCTTGGGAGCTTTTTCCACTACCGCAATATCGGACAGGCTCTGTGCAATATCATCCAAGATATGCTTGCTGTTGTTCATGTGTGCCATCTCTCTGCCGCGGAATCTCAGGGTGATCTTTACTCTGTCTCCCTTGGTCAGGAACTTTCTGGCTGCACCGATCTTGGTATTCAGATCGTTGGTGTCGATATTGGGGGAAAGTCTGATCTCCTTGATATCGATGACCTTCTGCTTCTTCTTTGCTTCCTTTTCTTTTCTCACCTGCTCGTATTTGTACTTACCGTAATCCACGATCTTACAAACAGGAGGCTTTGCCGTAGGAGCAATCTTCACCAGGTCGAGTCCGGCTTCCTCTGCCATCTTCAGAGCATCTCTGGAAGAAACGATTCCGAGCTGTTCTCCGTCTTCTCCAATCAGTCGTACTTCTTTGTCTCTGATCTGTTCATTAATCATTAAATCGCTAATGGTTGTGTACCTCCATAAGAAAATGTATTAAACAATAAAAAAAGCAGATAGCATAACTATCCACCTGTTCCCTTCACGGACTGCCATCATTCAAACAAATTCCAAACGAGTTCGCTGTCTATGAAAAATCTGAACGCTTACCAGCCTGCGCCGTAAGGTGAGAGTGGATACTCTGCTTGTTGTGCCGTGTTCTTCACACGCTCAAATAGAATACCACGAAGTTTTCCTGATGTCAACCCCGTTTTTACAATAATATTACATTTTTTCAGATTACTGTATTCTATGTACCGGCGGTCTCCCGCCGAATCCGATCACTTGCTCTATTATCCGCAGTTTCGGAACATTTGTCAAGCCGGAATACTGATTTTCTTTTCCGTGATTTACTTTTCCGTGATTTACTTTTCCGAAAAAGTAGCACAGGCGGTCTCTCTGCAGTCGCTGGCTCCGCAGCCCTTGATGTCCACATGCTCCGCCACACACTTATAATTACTATTATAAATGCACTTTACCGCCTCACAGTCGATACTGATGGTATGGCTTGGATGAGACAGCGAATTACTGAAAGACTCTCTTCCCTCTCTCTTCTGCGCAAAGCTCTCGCAGCAGGTGCCGTCACAATCACAGGCATGCTTACCTCCCACCATGATGTCTCCCTTGCTGCACAGACAGTCCTTATTATAGGTACAATTTTCCACAACACATTTTAAATCTGCCACGTTTCCCTCGCCTTCTGCCGCTCTCTGCGGCTTCTCGTCTTCTTTTTTGATTTTAAAATTTTAAAAGAGGACACGCGGCAAAAGAGCCGATGCAGTCCCGCCACGCGTCATGGATAGTCTGTGCAGATTTAAAAAAATTATTCATTTGCGGAAACTGCCGGTTTTGAAGTGGTTTCTTTCGAGGCACAGGCAAAAATGCGTGCCCATCTCGTTGCTCGTAAAAACTAATATCGAAATACTGTTTCTTGTCATACCATTCAAAAAATCGCCGTCTCCCTTTTTATTTTTATAAGGAAACGGCGATTTTCATATTTTCCTACTTGATTTTATCCGGCAATCGGCTTACTTGCTCAGCTTCTTGGTTGCGATCTCATCCTTTAACATAGCCAGGAATTCGTCTCTGGATACCGTAGTGGTGTTCTGCTGTCCGTGCAGACGATAGCTTACGGTGCCGTCCTGTGCTTCCTGTTTTCCTAAGATGATCAGGTAAGGGATTTTTTTCACCTGTGCTTCTCTTACACGATAACCCAGCTTCTCTGCTCTCTCATCGATGTCCGCTCTGATGTTATTGTCCAGCAGATAGCCGTACAGATCATGGGCATAAGCATTCAGCTCTTCGTCATCGTTCTTGACCGGCAGGATCATAGCCTGTGCGGGAGCCAGCCACAGAGGCAGGTTGCCCTTGGTCTCCTCCAGGATATAAGCCATGAATCTGTCCAGAGATCCCAGGATTGCTCTGTGCAGAACCACGGGAGTCTTCTTCTGACCGTCCTTGTCCACATAGGTCAGGTTGAATTTTGCAGGCAGGCAGAAATCCAGCTGACAGGTAGACAGGGTGTACTCATTACCTACAGCGGGCTTTACGTTTACATCCAGCTTCGGTCCGTAGAATGCAGCTTCACCGATCTCCTCGGTGTACTCGATGCCCAGATCATTCAGAACCTTACGCAGAGCATTCTCCGCATTGTTCCACATCTCATCATCATCGTGATATTTTACCTTGTCCTCCGGATCTCTCAGAGACAGGACACATCTGTAATCGGTAATACCGAAATCCTTGTAGGTATTGAAGATCAGGTCTACTACCTTGGAGAACTCGGACTCGATCTGCTCCGGTGTTACGAACAGATGGGCATCATTCTGGCAGAAATGTCTGCCTCTTTCGATACCCTTCAGGGTTCCGCTGGCTTCGAAACGGAAGTCATGGGCGATCTCACCGATACGGATAGGCAGATCCTTGTAGGAGTGCTGTGTGTTAGCGAGATCATCATGTGGTGAGGGCAGTTCATGGGACGCAGTACGAAGGACTCTCCTTCCACTTCCATGGGAGGGAACATGTTCTCCTTGTAGTGATCCCAGTGACCGGAAGTCTTGTACAGATTCACAGTACCGACACAGGGGGTCATAACATGCAGATAACCCAGTCTTCTCTCTTTATCCTTGATATAATTCTCCAGCTCCTGCCATACGGTGTAACCCTTGGGAAGGAACATGGGAAGTCCGCGGCCTACCAGATCATCAGTCATGAACAGTTCCATTTCCTTGCCGATCTTTCTGTGGTCACGCTCTTTGGCCTCTTCCAGCTCTTTCAGATGTGCTTCCAGTTCCTCTGCGGTAGGGAAGCAGACACCATAGATACGCTGCATGACGTGGTTGTTGGCATCGCCCTTCCAGTAAACGCCGGAGTGTTTTACCAGCTTGAAGTTCTTGCACAGCTTGGTGTTGTCTACGTGAGGTCCACGGCACAGATCGGTGAAATCACCCTGATCGTATACAGTGATGTTGCCGTCTTCCAGATTGCTGATCAGGTCCAGCTTGTACATATCATCCTTGAACATTTCCATGGCTTCTGCCTTGGAAACTTCTCTTCTGTAGATTTTCTTGCCTTCCTTACAGATCTTCTTCATCTCTTTTTCGATGGCAGCGATCACTTCATCATTGACTACATCATTGCCGAGATCGATATCATAATAGAATCCTTCCTTTACCACAGGTCCTACCCAGAATTTTGCATGAGGGTACAGATGCTTGACAGCCTGTGCCATAACATGGGCACAGGAATGATTCAGAGTTGTCAGTCTTTCGTCTTCCTTAAAATTAACCATTTTTGTTCTCCTTTTTGTTGTTTTCTAAACTATTCAGCACCTTCATTCGCAAAATCGCATCTGCGATGCTACTCTGAATAGTCGCAAAATAAAAGTCCCTTGCAACGATCTGCAAGGGACGTATCACACGCGGTTCCACCCTGATTGCAATTATCTAAAGATAACTGCCACTCATTTGCTCGTAACGGGAGCTGCCGGGCTGTATTAAAGCCACTCCGAGACGGTCTTCGTCCGCATCCGGCAAAACCGCTCACAGCGCCTGTCTCCGACAGGGCGGTTCTCTCTGGTGCCTTCACTGCTTCCTACTCTTCTCTTCAACGTTTTCTGATCTTAAATAATCATAAATTTCTGTTGCTTTAGGACTTATGTTGATATAATAGACCTTTTCACACGGATTGTAAAGAGGTATTTATATAGCTTTCCACATTTTCTCTGGACATATCCAGTGCCACCGCCAGTTCTCCGTACAACTGGTCCTCTGCGATCCGAAAATATCTGGCATCCACCGCCGTCTCCTTGCGTCCCGCCTCTTCTCTGGCCCGCTTGCGCAGGTAGATGGTCTTGATAATCCGGATCAGATCCTGGCAGTTACAGGCCTTCAGACAATTCTTATATTCCTGCTCCAGCAGTTTGTCATTGGCAATGGTGATCAGCGGAATCTCCGGAATCTGTCGGATCAGACTCTCCGCCTCCTCATGTGCAAGCACTTTCCGCATGGAACCTTCTGCCGTATCCACCGGAATATATACCGTACTGGAAGACAGATACAGAGGTTTTAAAATATAATACTCTCTCTTCTTGTCCACTCCTGCAATATCCAATGTCGTGATCTCTTCCACCACGCAAACGCCCTTACTGCCACATACTACACGTTCGCCCTTCTGAAACACCTTGACCTTCCTTTCCTCTGCCCATTGCAGAAAATTGAAAACACAATTTCCGTTTACTACCAATAGTATACCCATATTTTAACAGAAAAAACGCCGAAATGTCAGTATCTTTCGGCGTTTCTGATTATTTTCGTGAATATTGCTCATAAGAAATTGGTCAGGTGTTGTGCATTATTTCTGATAGGCGATGCGTGGATCTCCGTTTTTCAGGTAAATAATGCCTCTGCGTTCGAAGCTGTTCTTCTCTAATAAGTGCTGCATGGTGTGATTGTCAAAATGGGTATCCGCACGCAGGTAAGGTACTTTCTTCTCACAGAAGGCAACACATTTTGCAAACAGTCCCTTCACTTCCCCGTCTCCTGCCAGGCGATGGATCGTGCCGTAAGGTGTCTCCTCCCTCCAGCTGCCGTCCTCGATATAAGCATAGGTCGGTTCCTCCTCCAGCAGAAGCATGAATACCCCGTGGATGCGTCCGTCCTTTTTATACACATACAGCCGCTGTTTCTCTATATCTGACCGCAGCGTCTCCGGATCCGGATAAGCGCCGTTCCACTGGTTCGGATTCCCGTTTGCCCGCATGTAAGCCTTGGCGATGTCATAGATCTCCAGGATTCTGGGCAGATCTGCCTCTTTTGCCGTTACGATCTCCTCCATCCCGTCGCCATCTTTCCTCTCTTCCACTGCCTCCGGTACCGTTTTCCCCAGAATGTCCCTCACGGCGGTCTCCATCCGCTCTGCCAGCTGTCTGTGGCCCTTCGCTGTCAGGTGCACATGATCCGCCTTCGTCAGTTCACAGCCTCCTGCATCTAAGAAATCCGCCCGTTCAGCCACTGCCAGGAAAGCATATTCTCTTGCCAGTGCTCTCGTTGTCTCCACGCTTTTTTCATTAAAATCAGGATAAATCACACCCTCTTCGATGGGAACCGGTGCCACGATCAGGATCTTCGGTCCATTCTTTCCCCAACAGGGAACCGATTTCGCCTCTTCCAAGAGGATATGCATGCCCTTTGCAATCTTCCGCGCATCCGTATTGAATTTCACCTTGGAATCATTGGTACCTAACATCAGGATCAGCAGGTCTAACGGCTCGTGGCTGTTCAACAGGACATGCAATACCGGCAGCAGATTCACGGAATCCATGTCCGGATCATCATACACACAGGTTCTGCCGCTTAAGCCTTCCTCAATGACCAGATACTCCGCTCCCAATGCCTTCTGTAACAGGCAGGTCCAACGTTCCTCTTCATTATATCTGCTGCCGTGGTCGGCACTCTCCGACGGATCGGTGCAAAGCCCGTGGGTATTGGAATCTCCGATGCACAAAATATGTTTTTTCACTGTTTAACTCTCCGTTTTCTATTTCAGTCTGTAACCATCCAGGATCAATACGTCAGGCTTCAATATTAGGGAAAAATACAATAACATCATCCCCCTGGCATTCCACATACATGCCCTCCAGTTCCAGGTTCACATCATCCACATTGTGATCGTCGAAATATTTGGTCAGGTTCATGATCGTCTCCATATAGGAATTGTCCCCTTTTACCAGGATCCCCAGACCCTTTTCCGGCTCCTGCTCATAAAGCTCCAGACCTTCGGTTTCATTGACATATTCACGTATTGCTTCTGCTATGGTCATTTGATTTTTTCTCCTTCTACTGTTCCTTTGTTCATATTTGCTGCTTCTCTTTATTGTATCATAAGCTCACGAATTCGTGCTATCGCACTCTACATCCTGCTTCGCAGGATATTCGTTCGCTAATGAGCCCAGAAAAACAAATGTCTGCTTGCAGCCACTTGTTTTTCCTTGAGGCTCATTATATCATAAAAGACGAACCCTGGCACCGCCAAAGTCCGCCCTTCATCATTTTCTTCTCTTATTCCTCATTCAACTTAGCTGTATAACTTATGATAATTCCCGTTTCTACCTTTCGCATTTTCTGGAAGAGTAAAAAATTTATCTCTTAAGTTAGTGTCATTTTAGAATCAAAACAGACTCTTAATAGTTCAAATACTAAAAAGGAAATCGGAATTATCAACAAATCAGGTTCATGAAATGTGACAAGGATAGAAAACCTTTCAGCTATATTTTCAAGTACCTGCGTTCCCGCAAGTGCGCCGGTACCACTGATATAGAAATAAATATCTTTCATGGATATAACGGAGGCAATACGATCCAGGAATCTGGTATAAGACATTCCCAACACTACACCCACTATTAATATTGTCTGAAGCATTATTTTTCTCCAATTTCCTTGTAGCGTTTCCTTAATCTTTTTCAACTGTCCCACACGAAAGTCTTTCCCATGAGCTAACATACATAACACAACTGCTGTCAATGCAGCAAACAACAGTCCTGTGTTTCCCGGAATCTGAAAGAACCGGCTCTCCGGCATAGTGATCCAACTCCATTGTTGCTCATATAAATCACTTTTCGTTTGATGTGCCATAAAAATCCAAAACTCTATCATTTTACCAAACTCAGTTAACAAAAAATATCCTAAGATCACAGGCACACATTTAACAGCTTCCTTGATTTTTATCATAGGATTCTCCTTCTAATTTTGTAGACTTTTGTTACTCTTTCGTTCTTTTTTATAATAACTTATTTTTTTATTGTTATCATATTTTGTCCACAAAAAGCAGAAATCTGACCACCAATTATTGCACGTCCAACAATATTTTAATACTTACCTGCATATCAACCCTGATTGACAACTCTCCTTGATATTTTCCCACGATTTGTTCAATAATCTTCATTCCCCAGCCATGCGCTAATGAATCCTGCTCTCTCTCAGATACAAAATGATTATTTTTGACCAATGGTTTTTCCTTATAGTCATTCTTCATTTCAATTACCAGAAACCCTGCTGTTACCGCAATATTCAATCTGATTTGTTCTTTTGCTGCTTCCAATGCATTGTTCAATAAATTGGCACATAATACACAAAATTCTCTATCCTCCAGTTTTAGCCCTGACGGAAGAATCGGTGTTTCGACCACCAAAAGAATATTACGCTGTTCTGCTTTCTCTTTTGCTTCATAAATTACAGTATCTACAATATCTACGCCTGTATGTACCGGAATCATTTTACACTGCAGCGGTTCCTGCACGCTCTCTATATATGCTAAAGCCTCTCTCTGATCACCATTTTGCAGAAGTCTCTCCAACGCTCGTAGATGATGTTTGATATCATGGTACAATTTAGCATTTTCTGCATAAAAATTCTGTGCTCTGACATACTGGCTCTCAATCAGATCATATTGTGTATCTAATACAGAAATTTGCATCTTCAGTTGCGATTGGCAGAAGCAAAAGCATACCATAAGAAGCAGACTCACCAGGCAGGACAGGAAAACGTAATTCTGAATTGCATTTCCATAAATCATATCCATGAAAGAATCACACAGAAATGCTGTACTGAAGAAAGCAATGCCAAATGTTTTCAACAGATTCAACGCTGTAAAAGTTTTTCCTATTCCTTTATGTCTTATAGCAGATATCAATATACTATTTAAAATCAGCCATCCTGCCTGTGCGCAAAATTCCGCATTTGTCAAGAAATGTTCCACCAGTCCCAGTAAAACAGTCCAGATAAAAACATAACTGACTACAAGGGATGCCACTTTTTCCACAGAGCCATTCCATAACAGGTATCCTAAAATAGTAAGAAGTAATAGTAACGGAATCCACGACAAATACTTTTGCAGACCATACCATAGCATTCCCGATAAAAATATTGTTAATATAAATTTTTTATCTGAATCTATGTATTTTCTCCGATCAAAAAGCATATCCATCCATATCAAAAGCCATGCCGAATTGTGTATGCTCCACAGAATTTTAATCATCTGCATTCTACTCTCCATTCATCGTACCTGCCTGCCAATATTCCATTATCTGATGTTTTAATTGTGCCAGCCGTCGTTCTCCTATGTACAATTGCTGCCCCGTAGATAAAACCATCTGGTTATCTTTGATCTGTTTCACATGATATAAATTACACAAATATCCCCGATCCACCCATACGAATTCATCTTCCGGTAATTTCTCCGATATCTTTTTTAAGGAACTTCTTACCTTACACCTGGTAGCATCTGTCTTTTCAATATATAAATACTTGCCTTCTCTCCAAATATATACAATTTTTCTAAATGGGATTTTTTCTATGCCCTGTTGATTTTCTGCAATATAACCCTCTGAGGTACGTGATACAATTTCCCTGAATGCTGCCTCCAGTGCCTGTGTGATCATACTTTCCATTTGTTGCTTCGGAATAAAACGAAATGGTCGGAATTCAAATGATTTATACACATAACTCTCGTAAGCAGACACAAAGATGATCAGAATATCCGGTGCTGTTTCCTGAATTTTAGCTGCCAGTTCAAAGCCATTTAATTCCTGCATTTCAATATCCAAAAACAACAAATCAAACGCTTGACCATCCTCAATTTCATACCACAATGCCTTACTGCTCTGATATACATTACATTCATAAGGAATGCTTTTTTTCATGAAATACTCTTTTATATGTTTTTCCATGAACGCCGCATCTTCTACCGTATCATCACATATTGCAGCTTTCATTTTCCATGCTATATACTTTCCCATCGTTTCCCCTCTCCTTTATAGTATAATTATGCCACAACTATGTCCTTTTTCAAATTATTTTTATTCATTAAAAGCATACATAAAAACGGCCTTTAGACTTATGCCAAAGACCGTTACTTTTACAATATTATTCTTCATTCATCTTAGCCAGCTTGGCTGCCTGGTCGGCTGCGATGCAGGCATCGATGATCTCTTCGATATCTCCGTTCATGATCTTGTCTAACTTATACAGGGTCAGACCAATACGATGGTCGGTGACACGACCCTGCGGGAAGTTGTAGGTACGGATCTTCTCAGAACGGTCTCCGGTACCGATCTGGCTACGGCGCATCTCTGCTTCCGCATCGTGTCTCTGCTGCTGCTCGATGTCATACAGCTTGGACTTTAACAGTGCGAATGCCTTAGCCTTGTTCTGGATCTGAGACTTCTCAGTCTGACTGTATACCACGATTCCGGAAGGATAGTGGGTCAGACGTACTGCGGAGTCGGTGGTGTTGACACACTGACCACCGTTACCGGATGCTCTCATGACATCAATACGGATATCCTTGTCCTCGATGACGATATCAATATCATCGTCCACCTCCGGCATAACTGCCACACTGATGGTGGAGGTATGGATACGTCCGCCGGATTCCGTCTCA
>ERZ859980.645-NODE-645-length-20136-cov-1.923908_pt1 | contig 20136 bp, 17 predicted proteins | sample MGYA00509984_ERZ859980 | MGnify/ENA primary metagenome ERZ859980 (study PRJEB30046, sample SAMN00715173) | human gut metagenome | study: EMG produced TPA metagenomics assembly of the A metagenome-wide association study of gut microbiota in type 2... | reverse complement strand
ATTAATTTTAAGCCTATTTCGCGACTGTCCCTATATTACTGAATATCAAATATTAATATCGGGAATTATATAGTTATGATACCATATAGTTCCCGACAATTGTAAGCGTTAGCCTATTCTTTTTTGTGCAACCTCTATCGCATCGTGTTTTAATTCGTCTTCATCCTCTACCGCATCTAATACTTTGTCTGCTAACCATAGAGTGAGAAGTTCATTTTTATCTATATTGAAATATTCTGCCAATTGTATTACTTGTGTCCGTTTAGCTCGTCTGTCTCCGCGCTCTATTTTGCTGAACATCGGAGTATCTATTTCAAGTAGTGCAGCCAATTGTCTTTGCAGTACTCCGTGCTCTGCTCTTAATTCTTTTATTCTTTCTCCTAATAACATACTTCTTCAATTTACGAATTTGACATGAGTTAATCGGATTTTATTATCCGCTATAATATGACGGAATCCGTTATAATTTCCGCTATAATTGGAATAAACCGTCAAAATCTTCTGTTATGACTATTCTTTTAAGAACCATATCCGTCCTTTTGCGTAAATAAGTTTATCCACACTTAATGCGCTAAGTATATCTCCTAAAAGTCTCAATTGCTGTTCATGCGTCTTAACTTGCGGCATTACATCTTTGATATATTCATAAATACTATCACGTTTCGCTCCATCTGTACCGGCATTCTTAAGATACTGCAAAATCATCTGTTTCATTTTCTCCTTATCAAGTCCTTTCTGCTTAGTATAACCCTGCAGTTGATTAGTGGCCTTTGCAATCCCTAAAGATATTGTATAATTGGGAGCTTCGCCCTCAATAAGTCCTCTGTTTAGTAAATTCTGCGCAACATCCTCATGAATAGTTCTGCCCTTTTGGACTGCATCTAATGATATGCAGTCCCATAAGGTCAGTGAATCGTTGGTTTTGAGTAAATTAGTATATTGTTTATTTATTTCATTGCCATAAATGCGTACCGACACTTTTCTGTTTTTAGCGTCAATTTCATAATCAGGCATTGGAAAATGGCGACGCCATTGTTCATTAAACATTTTCTTGATACCTCTACTTACTGTGTCTATCATGTTGAAATCAACCATTGCCCTACAAAGACACTCATTGCGGAAATATGCTTGAGGCTCTTCATTTGTTAAAGCATTTTCCAAAGTACCAGGAATGAAACTCCCTGCATTGGAGTAATAAAGGTAAGTCGGATTTTCTACAAAATTGATTCGCTGCTGCATCGTGTAATCTTGATGGGCAATGCAGTTATGAAGAGCTTCACGGATAGTATAGTCGTCATATTGCTTCATCGTGTCTGGGAAGAGCGTGCCTCCCGGCATTTCACGCATGGTTAGATTTTCAATCTTTGATAAGATCTCATCTACGGTTAATATAAATGGCACGGTGAAGTGTTCGTAATCCACAACATCTTGCTTTTCATCCCGTCTCGTCCAAGTCACCTGAACAACAGCTGGACGTAGCTTGAAAGCGGATTCATATTTACCAAGAAGAATAATTGCAGCACGAGTGATTCCTCCGTTCTTCATTATGCCGCACTTGCTCAAGAATGTTTCCACTGTCCATGCATTTACTTCGGCTTCAGGGATTCTGCTGTGTACTTTCTTGAACATCATACGAGCTTTAGCTATGGCAACTTCATCAAGGTCGTCAATCGTTGCATCAGATACAATTTGTGCCGACCAATCCGTTTCACTGAAAATTGGTTCATCAAGAATTGTACTCATGCGTTCAGTAGTCATTTCTACGAGAGAATCCTCTATTCGTTGCCATGCCTTATTATGAGCAAACACGGGCCGTTTGGGTAGATGTTTGGGAATATGTATAACCCATACTTTACGATTAGTATCATCTGTGATAAACTCATCTATATATAAGTCTTCTGTTGAAAGATTTACGCATCTTTCTGTTAGACGCAATATTGCCTTTTGCTTATCATAGTTATAAGTGTCCGTTCCAACAATCTCCAATGTCTTGTCATGAACGCCTATCACTAAATCTCCTCCATCCATGTTGGCGATAGCCGACACGTAGGAAATAACATCATTCTTTTCGTCCCCACAGAACGAGTTCTTAAGATTCTTAAATTCCTTCCATTCACAGCGAGCATTCTCCTGTGGGTACTCGCGGAGAAGGTATTGTTGTAGTTCGAGTTCGGTCATAGAAATATAAATTAAATAGAGTCTTTTACCCTCTTGCTCAGGAGGTCCCATTAAAAAAAGATTATTAGTAGTAGACCAATTGTGACCACCAGATTAGATCTGCAAAATGCTTACCCATCTGCTTCTAAAACTCTTCCTTAAACGGGGATGGCTTTTTTGAACCAGCCCCTTTGTCTTGGGACTGTTCAATCTATATGACACCGATGTTAATAAAATAATTTTTATTAAACATAGTTTTATACATTCTGAATTGTTCTTGCATCACACGTTATCATCCCTGTTTGCTTCCGGGCTGGCATTTACCTACTCTCCCGCTTTTGCAGTACCATCGGCATAAACGTTTTTTACTTCTCTGTTCGGAATGGCAAGAGGTGGGGCAACGCTATTATAAACACCAAATTTGTTCTCTTTAGAGTTGTTCAAGTCAAATGACCTTTCCAATTCCAACTCTGGACGAGTTAGAAGAATTGGCATTTCCTTCTGTTCCTCTTCCCTTACAATAATTGAAGCATTCTTTGCTCTCGTTGCTGCCCAATTTCTAAGCGCAGCAATTTGCTCTTTCATCGTGGTAGACAACGGCACTGTTTTTAAAATCGCATTCATTAGATGCGTTGTCTTAAGTTGAGGATTCTCTGGATTTTCAACATAAGCATCAAACATCGCTTCTTTAATACACTCTTCAATTTCTGCACCATTAAAACCTTCAGTATTATTGGCGAGAGACTCCATAGGGTAATTATTCTTTATCGGGTTTTGACCTTTCTTGTTAAGATGAATGGTAAAGATGTTTTTACGCTCCTCCTTTGATGGAAGATCAACAAAAAAAATCTCATCAAAACGCCCTTTGCGCAATAATTCTGGAGGAAGTTGATTGATATTGTTGGCTGTAGCAACGACAAAAACAGGAGAAGTCTTTTCTTGCATCCATGTCAGAATAGTTGAAAAGATGCGCGAAGTCACACCGCCATCAGTAGATCCACTTGATTGAACACCACCAAGTCCTTTTTCTATTTCGTCAATCCATAACACACATGGCGCGACTGCTTCTGCAGTTGCTATTGCTTTCCTAATATTATCTTCGCTACTTCCAACTAATCCTTGGAATACTTTGCCAACATCCAAACGTAGTAATGGCATATTCCAAAAAGAGGCTATACTTTTTGCCGTTAAACTCTTGCCACAACCAGGGACACCAAGCAATAATAAACCTTTAGGCTCTTGCAATCCCCAATCTCTTGCTCTCTTTTGATAAGCTATTTGACGTTTGAATAGCCAATCCTTCAGAACATCCATACCACCAACATCTTTCAAACTTTCATTTTTGGGAAAGAAATCCAAGATGCCTGATTTGCGAATGATTTGCTCCTTTTCTGCTGAAACTGTATAGGGGGCATTTTCTCCAAGACTATCTTTAACAGCCGCTAAACAAAATGCAAGGTCTGCTTCCATTGAGGTCATGCCTAATGCTGCATCTACCATTTTGTTTCTCATCTCAACAGAAAGATTCTTCTTAGTTTGTCGTTCTACAACAGCCAAGGTTCGCTCCATGTCTGTTCTATCTGGTAGAGGTATATTAAGAACAGTTACATATTTCTCCAGTTCTGTTGGTAACTTGTAAATAGCAGACAAGATAATTGCATGAGTGTTCGTGAATTTTGCATGCTCAGCTATCTTACGGATGTAATACTTGATTTTGTCCTCTTCAATGTAATTGCTCAGATCTTCAAGAATAAAGATATCTTTAATTTCTCTATTCTCATTCTTATAGATATACTTCAAAGTCATTTCTGGTTCATCGTATTCTTCTCCTTTATACAAAGAGCCTTCTGGAGTCTTCTCCATCAAGCCCTCTACACAATTCCAAGTATAGATACGCACCTTCTTATTATCTGTGCGTAAAAGGTCTGCAATTCCCTCTATTTTCTGTTTTGTCCTGTCATATTCAAAACTATTCAGATAAAACACGGGGTAATATGCAGATAGCATATCCTTGATTTTTGTATAAATTGATTCCATAGCTATTTCTGTTCAATAGTTTGAATATTTACTCGGCGAGGCTTAAGCTTTCCTGCATATTTCGCAGGTATAGGTTTCTTTGTCATCACACGCTTGTTTCCTAACAGCTGTTCCAAAACATCCATTGCGTCATGAGCACGCTCATTGACATCGTTAGGCAAATAGTCGGAATCTGTTACTATCGTGCCATCTTTAAGGATGGTGAACTTTATTTGCGCAACAGGTTCCGTCTCATTTTTATCTTTAGAGCGTCCAACCATATAGAAGCTATATACCTCTTCTGAGTTTGGTGTGAAATGTTCATTCTCCTTGTAATTAAACCCTTTCTTCTTAAACTCTTGAATTAATGAGTTCTTTGCATATGTGGCATTTAATGCGTAGAATTGCTCTTGAAGTTCTAATACCTTTTGGGTGGCATTAGGCATATAATACGTGTTGTAAGTGACTTCATTTGTTGTAAGGTTCAACTTTAATGCAAACTCACCATATAGGCGAGATTTCTGTTTAGCATCCGAAACTGTTAGTATGTTATCTTGGATGGTGTATTGCCACCCCAAAGCATCGCATGCGGACTTTAATACGTCCACATGCATTACCTGAGGGTTGCGCACAAATCTTGATGATTCGAATCTTGACATGTTATGATAACTTCTTTACTATTTCTTGTATGTTGTTTTGATTCACTTGAATTAAGCGTTGCTGTGTTCGCTTTTGCTTTGCAGTAAATTCTTCCTTGTGATTGAAAAGTGTAGGATACCTAAACAAATAACTGCTAATACCAATTGATAAATCAAAAGCATTATCTCTGTTACGTGAAGGCATGACTGTAAGCATTTCCATTAGTTTGACGAGTTCATCATCTTGAACTATAGCAAGCAGTTTGTCATTCATAGGAGTCTTCTTTATCTCCTGATTAATGAATGCCTGACTAAGTCTTGCTAAATACAAAGATAGACCGTCTTTAGTTGCTTCTGGATCTTCACTAAGAATACCACTTTGCTGCACAGCACCTATTGTTCTTGGGCTTGTTTGTCTTTGCTGAGGATTATTTCCCTTAAAGCCTTCCTTTCTTCCTGGAAAAATCTTCTGTTCTTTGACGTGTTCAACCAACTGTTTGTTGTTGGAAAGAAGCTCAGCCAATGACGGATCATCAACGGAATTTGTGTTCATGTCCTTCTCAATGATATCCAACTCTTTCTTTAACTCTATCTTTTTCTTGCTATTAACACCTATGGTATTGGCAAGAGCGACGAGTTGTTGTCCAATTGTAGTCAGACGCTTACGTATAGACGAAACAATACCTTGATACTTCTTTTCTTCTAACAGTTCAACTATAGGGAGATATAGTTTTTTTATTTCAGAATTATCAATGCTAAGGAAGTAGTCCATTCTTTCATTTTTGTAACTTTCAACAGCTTCTAGACTCAATTCCTCAATTTCTTTCTTAATACGCTCTGCATATTTTTCTGCAAATTCAACTTGGAAACTAACGTATTTGCTTTTTGCTATTGATGGGTTAGCCAATGCCATTTCTTCACGTCTAACATGTGTTTGATGCTCAGAAACATAGAATGACAGGACATTGAAGCTGCCTGAAAATAGTATCTTTTGATCTCCCTTTACTTCAATGACATTCTTAAAATGAAACTCTGGCAATTGAACGTAAAAGAAGTTTGGATATTGATCTGCGAGCATTTTTATTCCTGGCTCAACTTCTTCATCTATCATAGGTTTCTCATCATTTGGAGATTGAGCTGGTTCGGAATAAGCAATAAATATGCGTTGTTTTCATCTGCCAAGAAATTCTCAATAAGAGGACCTCTGTCATTCATAAATGCAGATTTTCTAATCCATGGACTCATAAGCCATATTTCATCTGGATTATCTTCCTTGAAAATCTTCTGCAATTCAACTTCAAATGAAACAGAGTCGTACAAAGCTTTCTTATGAAGGCGATCTTTTGTCTTTACTGTTGTCTTCTTTGCAGATTTTGCAATTGAAGTTTTTTCTACTTTATTGCTCTCATTTTCAGCATTTGTTTCTTCAACTATTTGCTCCTCTTCTGCCTCTTCATCAACAAGACGCTTTTCAGCCTCGATAATGTCTAGAGAAACATTAGCTTTCGCTTCCTTTGCAGCTTCTTCATCAAGTATTTGAGTGTCAAAATTCATTTCGCACTCTGACTTTATACATTTATCCAACAACTGGGATGCCAAGGTAGCATCGCTATTGATGTATTCTGCGACAACAGGATTAAGGCTGTTTATGTTTTCATCAAATGCAAAAGCTCTAACAATACCAGTACTTACACCTTGCACAAAGCATATGTACATTTTATAGCTACCTTTATGTCCTTCTTTCCAATCTGCACTTTCTAGCAAATAACGCTCTTGGGGATAATGTACATCTTGAGCCTGTACAGCCGCATATTCTTTTATTTCATCTATTGTTAAAGACAAATCTTCACACTTAGTGTTGATAAATTTTATATGCTCATTTACTGTAGACAATGCATTTTTAATAGTTTTCCAATCAGCATGGTCTGAATCCACAAATATGTCAAAAGACTTTTGGTATGTGTCAGGACGTTCACCTTTGTCAGCATACACCTTACCTGCTTCGGTAAGAGCAATATAGTCGTCGTCACCTTCAATAGCATTAAAAGATCGAAGTCCATCCAAAGCTTTTGACAAGATTGACTTTTCTGCTTTGTCATTAACTACATCTAATCCAAGGATTTGACCAATGGTGCTAAAAGACGAATGGCCATCAATTAGCAGTATGCCAACTATTCCTTTTTCAATTGCAGAAATTTTAGCAGGTCGTTGAGTTGTACCAAAATATGTAGCCTTTACAAACTGAAGCTCGTAAGGGAAATAGCCGATGATTCTTTCCGAAATCTTTTTTTCGGCATAAACTGCTTTTGCTATCTTAGTGTCTAAACTTTCTACAATAGCAACTTGCTGTTTTTTATTTGTCTTTTGTCTTCTATTTTTCATCGTAATGCGGCTCTTAATTGTTCAACAGGAAATGTCTTCATACTCTGAATGGATGCAGCATAGTTGCTATTGCTTTCGAATTGGCGTTTGTTACCGACAACAATAAGCAATCTGCGAGCACGAGAGAAAGCAACATTTATACGCTCTATCTCTTTTGCAAAACCAATGTTATTCTTAGCATTGCTTCGGACAGTTGATACAATAATAATGTTACGCTCCATACCTTGGAATCGGTCGACGACATCCATTCTATAACCACAATCCTTATATTTGCGCTTTATTTCACGGCTTTGAGCACTATAGAATGTGATGATACCAATCTCTTTGTCTTCAGGCTTCTTTTGAGCCTTCATGAACTCATCAAAGCCTTCCGATTGTTGCAGAGCTTTCAACACCATATCAATAGCCTTCAACTCACCTTCATTCTTATAACCTGGGTTTAATCGGGTTTCTGGTGTGGTTACGTCTATCCAAATTGCATGGTATTCAGGTTTAAATATTGGTTCGAGGCTTAAGCCATGCCACCTACTTCCCTTATTGCTAAGATCAGGATCATCCATGGATTGCAAGATACCACATTTAAGGCCACCTGTAGCAGCCAATTCTTCTTCGTAGAATTGCTTAATGGTATTCATGATGTCTTCATGCATACGGTACTGCGTATCAAGTGTTGAAACGATAGTCTTACGAACCTTTGCAGCCGATTCGAACAATCGCTTAAACTGTGATTCTGCCTTACGAAGCTTTTCTGCCAATTCTTTTTGGCCTATCTTTTCCAATGACGAATCAATGGTATTTTCGTCTAACATCGGAGGCAACTGCTTATGGTCACCAATGATAATAATCTTCTTACCGAGAACCAACGGAACTGCCATTTCAAGAGGAGTCGCCTTTGAAGCTTCATCCATGATAACTACATCAAAGAACATGTCATCATTTTGATTGCCACCAAAAATGTCGCAATATGTTCTCATAAAATCCGTAGAACCACAAATGCTACATGTTGCTGCAACAAGATTTACATTTTTTTTGTACAACCGACAGAATTGGCTCCGAGACTGTTGATCTTGGTCTTCCAGTTCTTTTTTCCATGCTGATGTCGCAGTAGCATATTTAGGATCATTAGAAATGGCATTGCAAATTCTGTCAATCCATATTTTCGCAGCATTATCGCCATTTTGTTTAGAATCTGCAGTCCAACTATCAATAATAGGTATAGAGAATCTTCGACCTTCTGGCTCAAGTTTATCTGGCTTACCAATACGAATAGGACGAATACCAGGCTGCCCCTGCAGTCTTTCAAGTGCATTGTCTACTGCAAGGTTCGTCTGTGATGTGAGCAGAATTTTGCATTCTGGATTCCGTCTTATTGATTGCCAAATTATTTCAGCGAAACGGTTGTTTTACCTGTTCCTGGAGGACCTTGTATCAAAGCCAAATCATTAGCAAGAACAGATTTGGCGACAGCTTCTATCTGTCTGTCATTTGGAACAGGCCTTGATATGCAGTTTTTCTTAATGTCTTCAACTGCATCAGTTATGCTAACAACAGTTTCTCCTGCATACTTAGGATCAAATATGAAACTTTGCAGGTTTTCGTTTATTGGCTTTTGGTTGGATTTGTCTGTGATTGAATTTTGATGCAGGACGTAGAATACGATTCATTGCACGGCTCTGACGAAGCAATTCCATTGCCTCGCCCATCGCAGGGAATTGTATGTAATCTCCCTTTGTTATGTGAAGGTCACCAGAATCAATGCCATCTTCCGCTTCGGTATCAAGTTGAATTATAGCAAAGTCAATTCCTCGACGCTTGCATGTACCAAGTTTCGGACTATTATATTTCAAGAAAGCACGTTGCTTGAATTTAACCATACGCTCCCTTGAACGGAATTTGCTTGAAGCAAACTCTTCATCATCGATTACTGAGACTTCGTCGTATTTCTTTCCATTTACGAAATTGACGTACTCTTCGCGGTATTCAGATTGGAGCTTCTGCTCCAATTCAAGTTTAAGCGATTTATCTTCTGTAAGACTCCAAGTTGTTACACCCTTGTCGTTAGACTTTTCAAAGTTTAACTTGATACCGTATATACCTGAGATACAATCACGAATAATCGCAATAATTTTCTCTCGTTCCTCTATAGTAGTGAAATTGAACTCAAAATCCAATCGTGTTGCATCTTTCTTCAATTTATATAAAGTGAAGTTTTTACGATTGTCTGCAAGTTCAACACCAACCTTCTCGAACAATGATTTTCTAAATTCTATATCATCACATAAGAATATAACAGAGGCAGACGGAGTGTACTTTGGAAATACAATTTCGACGTCTTCGCCTAATTGTGATTGTATAGTTTCTTTGAGAGTATTGTATTCCTCTTCTGTCTTAGGATACAAAACAATGCTTGATCTTGGTACATCAACAAAGATAGACTTGTTTTCGTAATTGTTATACTTCAAGTCCGCCAGAATCATCTTGTCAATAATTGGTCTAAAAGCATATTGATATACGCTGCTTACGCGCTGATCGGGATAGTTTTTACAAACCTGATTAAACAAAGAACCAACATGTTGTGCTTGTTCGATGTCATTGAGGATCCAACAATAAGCATCTCCTTTTGGGCTTGCAGAATCTATGACGATTTCTGGATTAAAACTTTGTGGACTTATCGAAGCTCTACAACTAACAAATGATAGTTTAGAAAATATCTGTTCTTTGGTAGTGAGAGGCTTTCTAGACGTAACAATATAGAAGTTGCCAGCAGCTTCTATTTTGCAGTCAAAAGACAAGTCGGATCTTACAGAATTTATGTCAAAGGAACTCTCTGATGGGCGCAAACCGACTTGAATTTGAGTTGTATTTCTGACCTCAGCAATACCCTTACACAATTTATCAACAATTCGATTCAAGATGGCAATTTCACGATCTGTAGAAGCAACGAAATCATTATCTCCTTTTTTATTAAAAGAAGATCCGAAATTATGAAATTCTTGCTCATATCAGCAACAATAGATGCAAGCTCTTCTGGGTCAGAAAGGACTTCAATGAACCATGCACATAGTTTGTTACCTGCTCTTCTGCAGAATAACAGTACTCCTTTCCTATACTCTTAATTGCGTCTATTGTGTCGCCAGGAATGATTTGGTAGCTATCAAACGAAATCGTACAGTCTCCATCTTCTAATTCTACTGTAGGCTCAATTTCACACTTCCCTTGAAGTTCGTCTTCGATTTTATCCTTAAAGTTTTGGATATAACTATCCATGTCAAAATCAAGTCGAACTAAACCATTCTTTTGCTTAGTGACTTTCTCGATTTTTATCAAATCTCGTTTTGCGTCAAGAAGTGCATTTAAACCATCCAAGTATGCTTGCCACATTTCCTTATCCTCCTCTATGTGAATTTCAATTGGAGGAATTGGTAAAGCAAAACAATCTTTTAGGAAATTGCTAATCTCTTCTGTGTGGTTTAACCAATATGAACCAGCTCCACTTATCAGACGAAGTTCACTTTCGTTCTGATCGACAAATTTTATCTCACATTTTCTCTTTGAATACTCGTTTTCCTCTGGAAGAACGATATTCTTCTCAGATAGAACTGGATTAATCAATGAAAATCCATCACGAGCCAATTTTGCTGTTAAAGAGATATTAATTTCATCAATTTTTATAGCAAGCTCATCTAATAGCTTACCGTCTCTATTTTTTTGCCGTCTATGAATAAAGCAACACTCATGTACGCCCTTAATCTGTGCAACCATATCTTCAAAGCTCGTTGAGTTGTTCTTGTTATTGAAATCAACGTTCTTTTCAGAATAACGCACAAAGAGAGGAAATACAGAACCGTCATCGACATTCGAATAGACGTTCTCGTCGAAAGTTCTTTCTAATTCCATATTTGATTTGTTTTATTGTAAATATACGATACTGATGTTTCTGTCAAACATATTTAATTGTGCACGAACAATAGAGTCGTCCTCTATCATGACAACTACACCATAGTTCTCAAAAGATGCAGCTTGAAGTGGTGCACCTATTGCAAGGGCATTTTCATCGTAGCCATATCCTCGCAGTTCTACAATGTTTCCTTCTACATTAACTATTTTCATTCTTTTAGGTGCCATCTGAACATTGTTCTTCCAAAGTGGATGAACCCCATCAAGATTATACATGGTTACAGTATAGCCTTCTTCTCCTTGTATGTTTTTTTTGATAACGAGTCGACGATTACAACCATAGTTGTGTCCGGAAATATCTTGTCCGTTCTGGAAACGAATGTGATCAGAAGAGTCAAATACAACTTGTCCATTTGAAGGGTAATTATTTCCTTCTAAAAGGTATCTTACAAAAGAGTTGCTCATTGTTGGAACTATTTTTGAATTGTCAAATTTTGAACACAAAGATAGGAAAAGAATCTCATACGATTGTTAGAATAACGAAAAATTACACCTATTCTACTCCATAAAAGGTTTTTAGGCTTATTTTTCCGATAACTTTGCTTGTTTTTTCGTTCACTCCACGGAAGGTCAGACGATGAGCCCCCCCGAGCCTGTACCGACATGAACCTCTGCTGGTCCGCCAGCGGCAAGGGTGAAAACGGCACCCAGCAATTCCGCCTGTTTTCCATTTACCTGTTCCTGCGGATCAAATACAGCGTTGACAAACTCCTCGTCCGTGATCTGGCCGTTGAAATGGCTTTGGGCCACATCATAGTCTATTTGGAATTTGATGTTCTCAAAAAGCTCATCACCGACCCGTGTCCAGATGTGGAGCGACGGATTCCGATAGTTTGAGACATTGATACGTACAAGTTCGGCACCGGACGAGAGGCTGTAACGTTGGGGATTGGCCTTGCGGTCAAGCAAACTTATCTGTTTCCTCTGTCTATCTATGATTGCATCCTTCTCCTTGAATTGCCGTTCTGCCGTTTCTGCCCTATGAATGGCCTTGTCAATCTCTTTTTGATAACCATTCCGTAATTGTTCTATATCCGCTTTATGTTTTTCTTGTAACTGGGACTTTTCTGCCATGAGTATTTTAATCTGATTTTTGAGTTTGGCAATCTGCTCGTCCTTATTCGCAAGTTCTTTCTTAGCTTTTGCCAAATCACCTTTACCAAACCATGACAGGACTGTACTTCTACCTTCTTTTGCTTGCTCAATATCAGCCTGTAATTTGGCAATGTCTTCCTCATACCTATTCATCTGTTGCTTGTAGTATTCCGAGTTCGCCTGATGCTTGGCGGTAGAGCCGACAATTCCACGCTGTAACCCAAACGGTTTCATGGCCTTGGCATAGTTGTTCTGGTATTCATGTAATTTGGAACGACGCATCACATCGTCCGCCGACAAACGGGGTCCGGACTTCGTTTCATATTTCTTTTCGCCCTCCCGCTTCCTGCGGATACGCTCTCCGGTTACAATGGGCACGACTGTGGCGTGCAGATGCGGGGTCTTCTCGTCCATATGCAGCACGCAGGACACAAGATTCTCATCACCAAAGGTCTCCTTTAGCCATTTGAGATTGACATCAATCCAACTGCCCAGTTTGCCGTCATTGGCAATTTTCATCATCTGCTCATGTGTTCCGGTCAGCATTATGCGTATTGCCTTTGTCTGGTTCTTGCTGACTTTGCGGCGCAGCCCGGCAGTGTTAATACGGTGCTGGATTGCTTCTGTGCGATTGGCTACTCCATCAGGAAACGTAAGCAGTTCCCTGTTCTGTGATGTTCGTTTCGCATCGGCATTTGCCGGAACATATTTCTTTCCTTTGGCATCCTTCCTTTCTATATGGCATGACATTCCACTGTCATTGCCGCTGCCACGTTGCAGGTGGCAGACAGCGTATTGTGTATTACTCATATCTGTTCGTTATTTTACTATGATTCTTATTGTAAAATCCCGTCCTATGTGCCACAAGCAACTGGGTGTCGAGAGGACATCCCTCCCTTATGGGTTTTTTGACTGCTGGACGCGAAGCGGAGGCGGTGAAAATGCCCTAATAAACTACGGGATTTTACAAACCCTTTTTCAAGGACAGCGAGCTGTCCAATCCATCCAATTATCATATCTGTTCTGCATCCACCAATTCCAACCCAAGTTCGTCAATCAATGTCTGCAAGCCGGGGTTACGGTCAATCATCCGTTGAAGTATCATCTGAGGGGTGTCCTCCATCAGAAGGAAGTCCGCAATGTCCAATCCTCGGGCACGTTGTTCATCGGTTGCCATATCTTCCAGTACCGTACTGACCGATACGGACCGGCAGACATTAGCAAGCATGGAAGTCTTCTGCTTCCACTGCTCCGTTGCACCAAGGTCTGGCATCAGTACCACATCCCGATGCGCCAGTACACGAACGGCCTTTTCGTTGAAACAGCCGTTCTTTCCTCCAGTCGCCAGCCACAAGCCGTCCGGCATGAAGTGGGCTGCGATGAGTGCCGTCTTCTCGCTTTCCACGATGAAAACTGTCTTGTCGGAGTAGCGGACAAGAAGATGTTCGCCAAAGAAACACTGGCATAGGTTGAAGCCGGACAGACGCAACTCGGTATGCACCCAGCACACGTGCGGATGAGGAACTTTCAGCCGATGCCCGGTCTTGGCGTCATATCCCATAATCTTACCTGCATGTACCTGTCCGTTGGAATCCACCTGCCAGAATACAGCTGAACCGTTCCATTTTTTGGAAGTCCCGACCTGGTAAAGTTTGAAGAGCCTTTCAGCATTGCTTCTGCCAATCGTGTCGGACAGGAATGTGCACAACGGGTTGATGTCATAGTGTGACAGGGAACGCTGCATGACTGCCGAATCCATAAAAGACGGAGGACTGACTGGCTCTGTTGGAGTTACGGCTTGCGGTTTCCACTCCCGCCTGAATTGTTCCGATTCATCAGGATGTTCCCGAAAGAAGTCCTTTGGTGTGTAATGGTAGCCGCAACTGTGCTCGTGGTCGCATTTGCCGACATGGGAAGGGAAGTCAATCTCTCCCGACTCGTCGATATAACGGGTGAAACAAGCCTTGCGCCTGCATTCGGGACATGCCTTCTTGCTGCCCCGATAATACTTTTCAAGATGAAATCTATAGTTGTCCATGATAATTTCTGAAATTGATTTGCAGTAATTTCAGTCTTCAGTCCTTTCAGTTTTGCAGGAGCTGACGGTATGCTCCATCCCGAAACTGAAAAACTGAACATCCTGAAAGCTGCAAACGGGGGTTACACATTGCAGTTTTCATCCTCTGTCTGTTTCATGGGGGTATATGATACTTTATCGTAGACTCCCTGCCTGATCTTGTGGATGAGCCTGTTTTTTGCAAGTTCTTTAAGATAGTTCATCACCGTGCGCTCCGTTACCATAAGTTGTCTTCCGGCATCAAGGGCTTCGGCTGTGGTAAATGTATCTTTAAGTAGGGCGAGCAATTCCAGCGACGGCTCGTCACAGGCATCGTTTGCCACATATTCGCGTATGCGCCTGTAAGAACCTTCGAAATAGTCATTCAGCCGGATAGCACCTTCAATGGCAGCCGTTGTTACGAATTGCAGACGACTCTCACCACAGGCGTAAAACAGAACTTGAAGAATCAGTGCCAGGCGTGCCACTTGCACAGGGCTTTTCATGGGACGCGATTCCACAAGAGCTTCATCCCTGATGGCATTGATGCGTTCGATCGTATTGTTGTGCCAGTTGAAGAAAACCCTTTTCGCTTCCGCTTCCATGCCTATCAGATGAGGGATATTCCCTTCATCATTCACTTCATAGTCAAGGGAGAATACTTTTTCCATGATTGCCTCCCATGTCCTCCATGCAGATGCCGGATTGCTCCCTGTATCCTCCTCTTCGCTTTCCGTCCACCGTGGCACCAGATACGACTTGGGCATCACGAACAGAATGCGGTCAAGCAGCCCGTTATCCTCGTATCCCTTTTTGAGGAGCTCATGCACACGCCTGGTCTGTGTCGTGCCGACCATGTTGATGCACGGATTCTCAATGTGTATGGGAATGGGATTGCTGACACGGGTCACATCTATGGCACTATTGCTCCATGCGGACAGAAGCTGCTCTATCAACTGCCCCTTGTTGTAGCGGTTGGCTGAATTGAACATGCCCATAATCTCATCCGCAAGTATGGTTATGCCACGGGGACAGTTGTGATGGGCAAGCATCAGGGCTTCCGGCGTGAAATCGGACACGATGGTTCTTCTCAATACAGGCCTGTCCATATCGTTGTTGCCCTTGCTCTCTTTCATTGTATTCTGATAGGCGGCCATTTCAGCCTTGAATTTCTCCAGTGCCCGGCAGTCCCTTTTGCGGAGCGGACGGAATACGGCTTCAAGCGGCGGTGTCTTGCCGAGTCCCGGCCGCCCCACCATGATGATATAAGGGCAGCGTTGGTTGTCCAATGTCCTTTTACACGGATATTGTAGGTATTGCCCAACGCGGAAGCCGCAGCCGACAGCATGGCGGCGGCAAGATACTCCACCTTGAAGTTCTCGTGGCGCACCATACCAAGGATGACGCACTGCACTTTGGCAGGGAAAGCGTCAATCGGGAAATCCGATTCCGCAATGCCCTGCGCCTGTGCCATCACCCTGTTGCATATATCCTGTTGTCTGATACCCATAATCACTTTTCCTTTCGTTTGCAATAGGATGTCACACTCTCAGACTTGCCTCCGGTCTGTACCCTGCGGATGTCGGACTTGGCATACATGTTCTTGTTACCTACCTTGATGGGGACGAGATAGCCGCGCTTCGCCCACAGGTTGAGCGTGCCATCACAGACGTTCAGCAACTCACGGACTTGTTTCGTGTTAAGGTAGATTTCTTTCGCTTCACGCTGTATCGCTGCTTTCTGTTCTTCCTGCTGCGCCATAATAGTGCGCTGGATGATTGATTCGGCAAACATCTTGAGGTCTGTGGGAGTTACCTCCAGTTTCACGTTGGCTCCCATATCGACCAGACTTTCTATGGTAATCATAAAATCATTTGTTTAGGAATTTACAATGACCATCTGCATGTTCCCTGATGCCCCGCTTCCGATGGCTTATAAAAGTGAAGCACCGCCAAACCCTCGGGAAAGGATTGACGGTGCAAAGGTATAGGTGAATTAAAAGTAATTGAAATAAAACGAGTTGGCATATTTGTCATGACAAAAAAGACAATTATGACAACACTAAAATGGGCTTATTTTACTTCATTTCCTGTGGATTGGAGCTATCTATTAACGGCTTCGGCAAGTTCGGCTTTAAGCTCAGAAAGTAATGTCTGACAGGAATCACCATTTAGCATTACGCACATTCTGTTCACTCCGTTTTTCATAACGTGCTGCGTTGTAGTCAACAGATGGATAGCCTGACGATAGGAACTTTCGCTCTTAATTCCACCCACGCCATCAAATTGAATGATGAGCGCAGTTGCATACTCTTTCGCACTACCTATGTCTGTTAGCAGTCCAAGTTCATTCAAGGCATAGTAGGTTAAAGCCTGTTCCGCTGCCGTATCATATTTTGAGATGAATTTTCGGATAATATCAATGACAATGTCTTTATTGGCACAGTTGAGATAATTTACAAGGGGCATTTCCTTTGCTTTCTGCCGACCTCTTGATTTTGGGGCATCGTTTATTGGCATGTCACCAAAGTATTCTGTGTTAGCTTGTTTTGTCGTGTGCTGTTGCTGCTGTTCAGGTTCGTCTGTCATATCGTTGGTTACATTCTCATTTGTTGCGGATTGCAACGCCCATTCACCAATGGTTCCATTTTCAATGGCTCTGTTCATGGAAAAGTATTTGTCCCAGTCAGCCTGGGTTCGGAAGCCGTTCTTGATGGATACCTGTATTATCCGTTCGACTACCCAAGAACAACTCTGCCTGTCCATTCTGTCCGCTTTAGGATTGGCTGATTGTTTGTTGACCATACTGACCATTGCCTCGAAACTCTTTCCGTAATACAGCCAGCTAAGTACAAGCGGTGCGGAAAGGATAATGCCATGTCTTTTGGACTTGCTTCTAAAAAAGGATTTGACTTTGTTCCAAAAGGACGATGAAGTTCCGTCTGATGAATTATTCTCTTCCCTCTGCTTTTGGAATGCTTCAACAATCTGTTCCGGGACGGATTCTTCACTGAACAGCAGGCTTATGTTGTCAAAATTTTCCACACTGTCATCGCCCCAGCACAATTCCCATTCCGTCTTGACCTTGGGCAGCTGTTTGAAAATGGCACGGCAGATAGCGAGATAATGCCTCTCGTCCCCGTTTGTCATCAGACGCGCGAAGCGGTTGTATTCTTCCCTGTGGCTGTTCTTCCACTGGAGAATGTCAGCCTTGAACTGGTCGTATATCAATCGGGATTCAGGCATAGTGTTATCTGCAAGTAGTTGGATATAAATGGAACATAGGGATAGAATAAAATACAGCGGACAGGCGATTTTAATCCAGCAGGTTTACCAGTTCTTTCTTGATTTCGTCATCGATATGCCTGTAACGGGCAAAGGCACGGCTCCCTTCCGAATGCCCCGACATGGAGGCAATCAGGTTCGGGTCTTTGACCTGCTTGTAGAGGTTGCCGATAAAGGTCTTTCGTGCCGTGTGGGTGGTCGCCACTTCATATAACGGTCGTGCCACATCCTCGCGCGTTTTCGGATCGAGGACTCTAACCATGCGGTCAATACCCACATACTTAAGGATTTCCTTTATCTTCTTGTTATAGCCGAAGTGCGAGAACCGGGGAAGTAATGCGCCTTCCAAGTCCTTATATCTCTCCAATATGTCCAAAGCCTTTTGGTTGAGAGGGACACGGACTGTATTGGCGTGCTCCATTTTGGTTTTCTGCGGAATGTATTCTACGCAACCGTCCACGACATTGGCTTTGGTAAGTCTGTTCAGGTCGCTTACCCGGCAACCTATCAGACACTGGAACATGAAAATGTCACGATAGACCGGATAGGAATTGCCCAAACCGCTTAAATCGGCGTAATAGACTTTGTCCCTCTCTTCAAGGGTAAGGTAAAACGGGTCGCCGTACATAGGCTGGGCTATCTGGTACTGGTCAAAAGGATTGTTCCTTGTGAGCTTGCGTTTGATGCACCATTTGATGACGGTGCGGATGCGGTAGAGTGTACCCGACATGCTGTTCTCGGAGCGTTGCTGGGCGACATCACGTGGCAGCTCGTCTTTATAGAATACGGGATACATTTCCATATACCTGTACTCTTCCTGCATCCACAACTTGAAATCACGGATGTCATCAGTGGTAATGGAATCTATGCAAAGATGGAAGCCCCGCTGGTGCATGACCTCCTGACGGAAACGCTCGTAACGCTGTACCTTTTTCAGATTGTCTCGATGGTGCTTCCAGCTTTCTGCGGCAAGGGGTGTCTCGTCCATGTACTTCTGTATCTGGTAAGATAGCAGATACTCGTCTGCCGGATTGCCGCCACGGAAGTTGATATTCGGGTGGTGGTATTCCTCAATAAGTCCTTTCAGCCAGTTGCCGTCCACTCCACGATGGTATTTCTCGGCAATAAGGTGCGTAATGTTTTGGATGTCTTTTTCAAAGCCCATCCGTTTATCTTCCGACACCAGTGCGACACGGGGCTTGTACCCCTGCCGTTCCGCACTCCAGTGGTTGGGGTTTATGGAGAGTTCGCTAGCAGCCTTGATGTCAACGCCTCCCGCGTCACGGACTCTGAAATAAACTCGTGCCTGGTCAGTGACATTATTCTTGGCGGCGGTCTTTCTTATAAATGCGGTAACTTTCATTATGCGTCCTCCTTAGTTTATCATTTCCACAAGTTTGCGTTTCATCTCATCGTCAATCGTGCGGTAGCGGTTGAATGCACGGCTGCCCTCCACATGTCCCGACATGGATGCTATCAGGTTGGGGTCGGGAACCTGTCTGTACAGATTGCCTACAAAAGTCTTCCGTGCCGTGTGGCTGGTGGCTACCTCGTATAATGGTTTCTGCACGGTATTGTAGCCATGTGTGTCAAGGATGGTTACCATTCTGTCTATACCGCAATGCTTCAACAGTTCCCGTATGCCGAGATTGTACTGGTGTATGGGCTTGAACGGTAACAGCTTGCCCGTACTTGATTCATAACGTTCCAGTATTTTCAATGCCTTGGGATGAAGCGGTACTCTGACTGTCTTCGCCTGACATTTCTTGGTCTTCTGCGGCATATACTCCAGAAATCCGTCCTTGATGTTGTCTCTCGTCATTCTGTACAAATCACCCACACGGCAGCCGATATAGCAATGGAACACGAATATATCCCTGATAACTGCCAGTTTAGGGCAGTCGTTCAAATCCGCATCGTACAGGATATTTCTTTCTTCAGATGTCAAATAGAACGGATCACCGTATGTCGGTTCCTTGCATCCGTAAAGCTCATATACCTCGTTGTCGGAATACTTCATTTTCTTGCACCAATGGAGAAAGGTACAGAAGAGGTTCATCGTGTTGATGATGGTCGTGTTCGACAATGGTCTTGAGCATGATTGATAAGCAGCCGGGACGCATAGAAGTCGGGGTACTGCTGACGTAACAAGTATTCGTTGGTCACATAATCCCGGAAACCGTTCATCTGCTCCAATGTGACGGTTTCCACAAAGAGGGTGAAATCGGCATTACCTAATATCTCACGTTGATATTCATGGTAACGTATCATCTTGCGCTCGAAGCGGATGATGTGTTCTTTGGTTCTGTTCGCTCCGTCAAATTTTTCCAGATACTCATGAATACGGCATATCAGATTCGGATGGTTTCGTTCGAAAGCCCGTGCAGGGTACAGCACATCCTCGATGGTCTGCTTCAGCCATGCGCTGTTTGCCTTGTCCGAAAAAGTCTTCTCCACTTTCTCGATGATGGAGGCAATCTGTTCGGGCAGCAGTTTCTGTTCAACGGCAGGTACGGCTGTCGTGCGCTTGTAACTGAGAGTGTCGGAATCC
>ERZ859980.643-NODE-643-length-20197-cov-2.662745_pt1 | contig 20197 bp, 18 predicted proteins | sample MGYA00509984_ERZ859980 | MGnify/ENA primary metagenome ERZ859980 (study PRJEB30046, sample SAMN00715173) | human gut metagenome | study: EMG produced TPA metagenomics assembly of the A metagenome-wide association study of gut microbiota in type 2... | reverse complement strand
GTGAAAAAAAGGTATACTAAAATTTTTTTAAAAAAAAGTTTGTTAGGTTTATTGTGGTTTGTTCGTTATAGTTAACAGAGGGGAGGAATGATGCTGTAATGAGATAAAGAGAAAACTGTGAATGAAGAAACGTGGTAAAAGAGGCTACTGCTTTGCATTAGGCAGAATTATTGCCAAATGCATTAGAACAATAAATCTAGGTAGTTTTTTGACACTACCATATGAAAATGAGGAGGATTCTTATGAGGAAAAAAATTGCAGGAACTGTGTGTGTAGTATGTTTGGTAGCTTTGGTAGCTCTGTTGGCATTGTGGGTAGCACCTATAATGGTGCAAGTGGATTCTGTAACACAAACAAAGGAAACGTTTTATCGAGAAGCAACAGTATCAGCGCAGAAGGCAGCTATACAAAAACCAGGAGTGATTGATTTTGTTCCATTGAAATCAAAAAGTGTATTACCGTTTTTGAAGACGAAGGCGTGCGTCGCAACTGTTAAAAAAGTAGAAACATTATACAAAAAAGATAGCCAGGAGAATACGTATCAAGCATGTAATCTCGTAGAGCTGAAAGTGGTAAAAAATATTGCTGGTGGTTTTCAGAAAGGTGAGAGCGTATATGTGATAGATTCGGAGATGGCACTATATGCGGAAGATATAGGAAAAGATGGAGTATTTATTCCAGATAAAATGGCATCAGAAATCACTATCTCAGGAGAGAAAGAAACGATACATACAGTCGGTTGTGTAAAAAAATCAGAGTCAAGGATTATGTTGCTTCCTGAGGAAGATAATTATGCGAAAGTCTCGGATTATTGGAAACTAAAGCATTATATGAAGAAAAACAACTATATAAAATAGATAAGTTAAAACCGTGAAATTTTGTAGTCTCTGATGATTGTATTCTCTGCCAAAATGCAGTAAAATAAAAAGGTATCAGGGTGTGAGAATATATTCAAGGAAGGTAGGTAGTAGCAAATGGCAAAAAGCAGACTAATTGGGGATTATCCGGTGATTGGAATTCGTCCGACGATCGATGGACGAAGAGGACCGCTTAAGGTTCGTGAATCTTTGGAAGAACAGACGATGAATATGGCTAAGAGTGCGGCAGAGCTGTTTCGTCAGAATATTCGTTATTCCAATGGAGAACCGGTCAAAGTTATCATTGCGGATACGACAATCGGACGTGTAGCAGAAGCAGCGGCTTGTGCAGATAAGTTCCGTAAAGCAGGTGTGGATATTACATTGACCGTGACACCATGCTGGTGCTATGGATCCGAGACTATGGACATGGACAAAGATACGATTAAGGGTGTATGGGGCTTTAATGGTACAGAGCGTCCGGGAGCAGTATATTTGGCAGCAGTATTGGCAGCACATGCACAGAAAGGTTTGCCGGCATTTGGTATTTATGGCAAAGATGTGCAGGAAGCGGATGCAACAGAGATTCCGGAAGACGTTAAGGAAAAATTACTTCGTTTTGGTCGTGCAGCCGTAGCGGCAGCAACGATGCGAGGCAAATCTTGGCTGCAGATCGGATCGATCTGTATGGGTATTGCAGGATCTATCGTAGACTCCTCCTTTATGGAAGAATATTTAGGAATGCGTGTTGAGTCTGTTGATGAGGTGGAGATCATTCGTCGAATGACAGAAGGTATATACGATGAAGCAGAGTTTGAGAAAGCAATGTCTTGGACAAAGTCTCATTGCCGTGAGGGATGGGATAAGAATCCTGAGATCGTGAAACGAAGCGATGAGCAGAAGGAACGCGATTGGGAATTTGTTGTTAAGATGATGTGCATTATCAAAGATTTAATGAACGGTAATCCAAATCTTCCGAAAGGCAGAGAGGAAGAGATGGTAGGACATAATGCGATCGCAGCAGGTTTTCAGGGTCAGAGACAGTGGACCGACTTTTATCCGAATGGTGATTATGCAGAGGCACTGCTCAATTCCTCCTTTGACTGGAATGGAGCGCGTGAGCCGTATATTTTAGCAACAGAGAACGATACACTCAACGGTATTGGTATGCTTTTCATGAAACTGCTTACCGGAAGAGACAGATTTTCGCAGATGTTCGTACTTATTGGAGTCCGGAAGCTGTAAAGAGAACAACCGGCTATGAGTTAGAGGGTATTGCGAAAGAGGCAGGTGGTTTCCTGCATTTGATCAATTCCGGTGCAGCGTGTCTGGATGCTTGTGGTGAAGTGAAAGATGAGAATGGCAATGGTGTCATGAAACCTTTCTGGGAGATGACAGAAGAAGATCAGAAGGCATGTCTGGACGCAACAGAATGGTGCTGTGCTGATTCCGGATATTTCCGTGGAGGCGGTTTCTCCTCCCGTTATTTAACGAGAGCGGAGATGCCTGCTACTATGATCCGTCTCAATATTGTCAAAGGCTTGGGTCCGGTATTACAGATCTGTGAGGGTTATACCGTAAATCTTCCGGATGAAGTATCTGACAAGTTGTGGAAGAGAACAGATTATACATGGCCTTGTACCTGGTTTACACCACGCACAACGGGTCAGGGTGCATTTAAGACAGCTTATGATGTTATGAACAATTGGGGAGCAAATCATGGTGCGATCAGTTATGGACACATTGGTGCGGATCTGATCACATTGGCTTCCATTCTTCGTATTCCGGTATGTATGCACAATGTGCCGGAGGAAGATATTTTCCGACCAGCTGCATGGAATGCATTTGGTATGGATAAAGAGGGTCAGGATTATAGAGCATGCGCAGCTTATGGCCCGCTTTACAAATTATAAAAGATTGGACACAGGGGTGGCTGCATTTGATGTGAGGAAGAGTTTTGTAGTAACTTTTCAGAAGAGCAGAAAGGGTTGCGCCTGTGTCAGGTGAGAATATGTAGGAGAAGCGTAGTCGTAGGACTACGCCTCTCCGTTTCTTTTGATGTGCAAAGTTTGAGGCATATAACGTAATGAAAGAGGGGAGAAAAAAATGAGAGATGACATGATCTTGTGTCAGCAGAAAGTAGCAGAGGTTTTGGCACAGGTAAATCAAATTGTAATTGGTAAAGAAGAGTGTGTTCGTAAAGTAATGGCAGCGATCTTGGCTGGAGGACATATTTTATTGGAAGATATACCGGGTGTCGGTAAGACAACGCTTGCGATGGCATTTTCAGAGACAATGGCACTGCAGAATAATCGACTGCAGTTCACGCCGGATGTCATGCCATCCGATCTATTAGGTTTTTCGATGTATCAGAAACAGACGGGAACATTTGAATATCAGACCGGAGCAGTGATGTGCAATTTGTTTTTGGGGGATGAGATCAATCGAACTTCACCGAAGACACAGTCAGCATTATTGGAAGTTATGGAAGAAGGAAATGTGACAGTAGATGGTGTAACACGAAAAGTACCGGAACCGTTTGTGGTCATTGCTACAGAAAATCCGGCGGGAAGTGTTGGAACACAGCTTTTACCGGAGAGCCAGTTGGATCGTTTTATGATTTGTACAAGTCTTGGATATCCATCGTTAGAAAATGAAATTGCAATTGTCAAAGGACGTCAGATTCAAGATGACAAGGCAGCGTTACAGCCGGTAATCAATGCAGAGCAGTTGTTGTATTGCAAAAAATTAGTGGAACAGATTTATATGGCAGACGATATTTATCGTTATTTGTGTGAACTTTGCCAGACAACACGAACCAATCCATTGATCGAGCTGGGAGTCAGCCCACGTGGCAGCGTTGCACTGATGCGTATTTCCAAAGCAATCGCATTTTTACATGGCAGAGATTATGTGATCCCGGGGGATATTGATGAAATCTTTTTGGATGTTGCGGCACATAGGCTCGTGCGAAGCGCTAAAGCAAAGGCGGCAAAGAGATCAGCAGAATCTATTTTGATCGAAGTAATGCAGAACGTGAAAAAGCCGACTGCTGCAAGACGTTAAGAAATGCAGGGGGGTACGGATGAAAAATTTTATTACGGGACTCATTACGGCAGGGGTCGTAGTGTATGTGGCATTGATCTATCATAGTACGGGGATGCTCTATTGTGCAGTATGGATCGTATGCTTTTTGCTGCTTTTGTTAGGTTTTCATTTACTTTTTTTTCGCAAACTTCGGTTTTCTTTTGACAAAATCACAGAAACAGTTGCCTCCGGCGAGCAAATGACATTAGCAGTTTTGGCACAGAATCGCTGCTTTTTGCCATCTGGTCGTATTCGTATTGTCGTAGAGGCATATCACGTGCTGAACGATACGACAGGGGAGATCATTATAGACTGCATGCTTCCGGGAGGTCTGCAGCGCAGATCGGCACAGCCGATACGAATTCGCGGAGAGTGGACGCCTTCATATCCGGGAGGTGTTTATTTTCGGTTGGTATCTGTGAGACATTATGATTACTTTGGATTTACGAGTATCGGTGTGTCGCGTCGCAATCTGGATCAAAGTGAAGTGCTGGCAGTCTTGCCGGTTTATCATGAAATAGGAATATCGGCGGGAGTTAAATATCATACACAGCATTTGGAGCAAGAGGGAGACGACAGTACATCAATGGAAAAGAATCCACCGGAAGTATCAGAGATTCGAGAATACCGTCCGGGAGATCGTATGCACAATATACATTGGAAACTATCGGCGAAGCGGGATGAGATTATGGTGTACGAATTTATTTCTGAGCAGAATATTATGCCGGTTATTTATTTGGCACCGGTAAAAGATACAGAACAGCTTCTTGCTTATATCACATTTTTGTTTTCACTATCCATTAAGCTGCTGCAAAAAGGCTGTGCACACATTTTGGTGTATTGCCTAGAGGATGCGGTAGGAAGATGCAAAATAAAAGATGAAGGTGATCTGAATGATTGTATTGCGCTGCTGCGTGTAGATATGCTGGTTGGCAGCAGAGATATTGATCAAATGCGAATTGCCTATCAGGATAGATATGGACAATCACAATCGGCAGAGTGGATCTTGTCGGATAAAGTGTGTCAGACATTGGATGGCGAAGAGATTGCAGAATTTGCCTTGGAGCAAGAGGGGAGGAAACGAGATGAGTAAAAGAAGTTTTCTCTCGCAGTTGCTGCTTAGACTGCTTGCTGTTACAGGGTTGTTTTTGATCATGAACGGAACGGTTTGCATGTTGAGCCAAACGTTTGATGCGTCGATTCACAGAGAGAGAGCTGTGCTGTTTTTTGGAATCGCAGCCGTGTTAATTACTGTGGTTTCTATGATAGATCGCCGTAAAGCAGCGGTGATCGGTCATATTGCAATATTATGCGTATTGGCTTTGTTTGTCTGGGTAAAATACCGTGCGCTTATGAACAGTGCGATGTATTTTGCAGACAGGGTCAATCAAAGATATTCTGCTTATACAGGCAGTGGGCTGATCGCAGAAAGCTTGCGTAAAGTGAATGGACATGCAGACATGGCACTTATTTTTGGATGCATCTTGATCGGTTATCTGGCGGCATTTATGATGCTGCAGCTTTCTTGGGAGATATTAGCGTATACGCCGGTTTATCTGGCAATCTCCGGCTGCTTGTGCTGTGGCAGGGCACCGGGCAAAAATACGATCATACAGTTAATTGCCGGCATGGTAATTTTGTTGTTGTGTAAAATGTTTCGCAGAAAGTCAGGATATATTATCAGTATTCAAGAAAATTTGCGGGATCGTGTCTGGAATATGCTGCGTAGACAATATGAGTATATACGGAAACAGAGCAAGCGTACGAAAACGCGTACCAAAATGGTTCGAATACATTGGCGCAAAATGATGCCGCACAACATCGTGCCTGCGTTAGTTGCTGCCTGTATTTTGCTGGCGGTAAGTATGTGTGTCGGTGGTGTCGTAACACATAAGATTGAGAAACCGGTTTTGAAGCATTCGGCTGTTTTTCAGCGTAAAGAGATGAAGTTGGAGAAGCAGTTGATCGAAAAGATCCAGCAGGCGGCACAGTTTGTGCGTAGCAAAGGTGGCATTGGCGGCGAGGGCATCATGAGCAATACTGCACCGCATTACACCGGCAAAAAGATTATGACGGTCACCTTGGATTTTGAACCGGATAGTGATCTGTATTTTCGCGGTTTTACCGGTGAGACGTATCATAATGGTGTATGGTCTGCGGGAGACGACAAAGAGTTTAAGGAACAGTTTGAAGATGTGCAAACATACCTTTGGGGGCAGAACTATGGAGTTCTGGCAGTGGAGGCTTCCTATTCAAAAAGTCTGCAAAGTGCGATACAGAATGGCGAGATCACAGTGGAATATCATGGAATGTCACCCATTGGCGGCAAAGCGTTTTTGCCGTATTTTGCAAATTTGAAGACGGGGGACAGCAACTCGTCGGACACGGTCGTGAAACTGATCGGAGATGGAGAGATCAAGCGGGCTAAGAAATCCTATACGACAGATTATTATCTAATGTCACAAACGGAGCAGAAATCATATATTTCCTCAATTGATGATCCGAGTTTGTACGAAGACGATTACGATTCGGATGATACGTTAGAGTACAGCAGTATCGAACAGTCTATAGAAAGGAAATATACGGAGTATGCTTCGAGACATTATGGATCCTACAATGCACCGGAGTTAGAAAAATATAAAAAGCTTGTCCAAAAATATTTTAAGGGTTATTATTCAGCGGACCAAGAAGGAGATCTTTTGTGGGCGGTAAATGGTGTTGCAGAGCTTTTGGCGGAAAACACTTCCTATAGCTTGAAGCTTGACAGCGTACCGGCAGGGCAGGACTATGCGGAATACTTTTTGTTTGGACAAAAGAAAGGTTACTGCGAGCATTATGCGACAGCGGCAACGATATTACTTCGTGATCTGGGTGTGCCTGCGAGATATGTATCCGGTTATCGGCTTTCTAAGAAGAGTTTTCATAAGGGGAAAGACGGAAAGTACACGGCGACCGTGATCGATTCTGATGCACATGCCTGGACGGAGACATATGGCGAACACTTTGGATGGATGCCGTGGGATATGACGCCGTCTACGGCAGGGAATGGAGGAGATGACCAATCGGCAGAGGCGACAGCAACGGCGGCACCGGCAGAAGCGCAGAGTGCCACACCGGAGCCAACGGAGACAGCGGCAGCCATCACACAGGAACCGGATGAAGAGCCGCTTGAGACGCTGGAACCGACACCTGTTCCAACACCAAAGCAGAAAGCGGATGTGTCGGGCGAAAAGAACGCCAAGGATCATCACAATGGACAGAAGCGGTCCGTTCATTTGACAGTACCGCAGATAGTATTGATTTTGCTTGTTTTGCTTGTGATTTTTGTCGTGTTGTGTTTTAGACTGCGGCAGGAAAATCGAAAACATAGGATCGTGACAGCGAGCAGGAAGAAGGGAAAAATTGCGGTTGGACGCAGTATCTCTTATCTGATGGATGCATTGTGGCTTGCCGGAAATGCCGTACCAAAAGGTTCTGGTGAACAGGGGCTGCAGAAGCTTTTAGAAACCAATTTACAGGGAGCAGTTTCGCAAGAGCAGCGGCAATGGTATATCGAGACGATCTGGCGCAGCGGTTATAGTCCCGATGATATATCGCCGGAGGAACAGCAGAAGTTCTGGAAACAGACGAGAGAATACGTACAGGCTATTCGAAACAGTGCCGGTAAATTGCGTAAAGTCCTGTTTTTCTTGATGTTCCCACGTTAACGCTGGTATATTATTTGATGAAAAAAGAGCAAAATGTTTTGCTCTTTTTTTCTATTCTTTTCAAAAAAAATGTGGTAAAATATCATCGGAGTGTTTTGCCGATGGGTGGGACATTGCGAAAATGGTTAATTTAATACGGATGGAGGACATTATGTACGAGAATGAGATCCAAAGCATCGCAGCCAGAGAAAGTGATGCAGAAATTTATGCAGGACTATTGCAGTTAACGAAAGATATCGCAAAGCAGAAGGGTCAGATTCAGGGCAAGAAGAAACTTTATTACATTTCAGCGGAGTTTTTGATCGGTAAGCTGCTCTCAAACAATTTGATCAATTTAGGAATTTACGATCAGGTAGCCAATGCGTTGAAAGAGCATGGTAAGAGTTTGGCACAGATTGAGGAAATAGAGAATGAGCCATCTCTTGGTAATGGTGGATTAGGCCGTTTGGCGGCATGTTTTTTGGATTCGATCGCAACACTTGGTCTTCCGGGAGACGGTGTCGGCTTGAATTATCATTTGGGACTTTTTCAGCAGAAATTCGAAAACAATTTGCAGAAAGAGACGCCAAATCCGTGGATTACGGATCCGAGTGTCTTGCGACGTACTAATGTGAGTTATCCGGTTATTTTCGGTGGGCAGACAGTGCAGTCGGTCATGTATGAAATTGATGTAACAGGATATGATAACCAGTGTAATACACTCAAATTATTTGATCTTGATACGGTAGATGAAAGTATTGTTGAAGGAGATGGAATTAACTTCGATAAAGAGGATATCCGCCGTAATCTTACATTGTTTTTGTATCCGGATGACAGTGACTATCAGGGACAACTGCTTCGTATCTATCAGCAATACTTTATGGTCAGCAATGCAGCGCAGCTGATCATTGATGAGGCGGTGGCTAAGGGCAGTAACATTCATGATCTGGCTGATTATGCAGTCGTCCAGATTAACGACACGCACCCAACGATGGTTATTCCGGAGTTGATCCGTCTGCTGTTACTTCGTGATATTAATATTGACGAAGCAATCGACATTGTATCTAAGATGTGTGCATACACAAACCACACGATATTGGCAGAGGCACTGGAAACTTGGCCGATTTGGTATTTGGAGAAAGTAGTGCCGCAGTTGATCCCGGTTATCAAGATGCTGGATGTTAAGGCCAAAGAAAAATATGGGGATGAACGCGTTGCGATCATTGACAAGGATCAGCGCGTGCACATGGCACATATCGATATTCACTATGGATTTAGTGTAAATGGTGTTGCAGCACTGCATACGGAAATCTTAGAGAAGAGTGAGTTGAAGCCGTTTAAGGATATTTATCCAAATAAGTTCAATAACAAGACAAACGGTATCACATTCCGCCGCTGGCTGCTGCATTGTAACCATGAACTGACATCTTTGATCACGGATATGATCGGTGAGGGTTATAAAAAGGATGCTTCTGAATTGGAAAAACTGCAGAAATTTGCAGATGATCCGGCATTTGTCAAGGCTCTTTTGAATGTGAAACAGACCAAGAAGACAGAATTTAAGCAATATTTGCAGGATAAAGAGGGAATCACGATCGACGATCATTCCATCTTTGATGTTCAGGTCAAACGTCTGCATGAATATAAGAGACAGCAGATGAATGCATTGTATATTATTTACAAATATATGGACATTAAGGCGGGGAATAAGCCAAAGACGCCGATCACTATGATCTTCGGTGCCAAAGCGGCCCCTGCCTATACGATCGCAAAGGATATTATTCACTTGATCCTCTGCCTGTCAGAGTTGATCAGTAAGGATCCGGAAGTGAGTCCGTATCTGAAAGTTGTCATGTTAGAGAATTATAACGTCACTTATGCGGAGAAGGTTATTCCGGCAGCAGATATTTCAGAGCAGATCTCACTCGCATCTAAGGAAGCATCGGGAACCGGTAACATGAAATTCATGCTGAATGGTGCGATCACGCTTGGTACGGAAGATGGCGCCAATGTAGAGATCCATCAGTTTGTTGGCGATGACAATATTTATATTTTTGGTGAATCCAGTGAAGATGTCATTGCGTTGTATGACAAGGCAGCTTACAGTGCAGAAAAGATCTATGACGCAGATCCTGAAATTGCAAAACTTGTTGACTTTATTATTAGCAAGGAGATGTTTGCGATTGGTAATAAGAAGAGTTTGATCCGTTTGTATATGGAGATCGTGACCAAAGATTGGTTTATGACATTGCTTGATCTCAAAGATTATATTAAGGTCAAAGAGCAGGCGCTTAAGGATTACGAGGATCGTGATGCTTGGGCACAGAAAATGATCGTGAATATTTCAAAAGCGGGATTTTTCTCTTCTGACCGCACGATTGCGCAGTACAATGAAGATATTTGGAAATTAAAATAAAATGTACGCTCGAAATTCCTCGTTTGAAGATTACGGGCGTACATGAAACAGGAAAGGAGCAAAACCATGAAAAGAATTGGATTTTTGACAAGTGGTGGAGATTGCCAGAGCTTGAATGCAACAATGCGGGGTGTTGCCAAGACATTATATGAAAACTGCCCGGATGTAGAGATCTATGGTATTTTGGAAGGCTACAAGGGTCTGATCTATGGCAACTATCGCAAGATGGAACCAAAAGATTTCTCCGGTATTTTGACGGAGGGTGGCACGATCATTGGCACATCGCGTCAGCCATTTAAGAAAATGCGCACTCCGGATGAAAATGGCCTGGACAAAGTGGAGGCGATGAAGTCCAATTATAAGAAGTGGAAACTGGATTGTCTTGTTATCTTGGGTGGTAATGGCACACACAAAACAGCAAACCTTTTGCATGAAGAGGGGTGCAATGTAGTTACTCTGCCAAAGACGATTGACAATGATATCTGGGGAACGGATATCACTTTTGGATTCCAAAGCGCAGTGAATATTGCGACAAATGCGATCGATTGTATTCATACGACAGCAGCATCTCATGGAAGAGTGTTTATCGTCGAAGTTATGGGCCACAAAGTTGGATGGCTTACATTGCATGCAGGTATTGCAGGTGGCGCTGATATTATTTTGCTTCCTGAGATCCCATATGATATAGATTCCATCGTAAAGGCCTTAGAGAAGAGAACCAAAGAGGGCAAGCGATTTTCAATCTTGGCGGTAGCGGAAGGATGTATTTCAAAAGAAGAGGCCGAATTGTCCAAGAAAGAGTTTAAGGCGAAACGGAAGAATTCTACGTATCCTTCGGTATCTTATCAGATCGGACATGAGATCGAGGAGAGAACCGGACAGGAAGTACGTATTACGGTACCGGGACATATGCAGCGCGGTGGTGAACCGTGCCCTTATGACCGCGTGTTGTCAACGAGACTGGGCGCTGCGGCAGCCAGATTGATCCTTGATGAGAAGTATGGATATATGGTCGGTATGCGCGATGGTAAAACAGTTCCTGTTCCGCTGGAGGAAGTAGCCGGTAAGCTTAAAATGGTAGATCCAAAGGATCCGCTGATCCAAGAAATTAAAGACATGGGTATCTGTTTTGGAGACAGCCTGTAAAAAATGGACAGAGATTGTGACGCAAAGGCCTGCGCTAATGCGTTGTCCTTAACATAAGGAGTATTGATTACAGATAGAAAGGCATGGTTGAGGAAATGTCGTATACAGCGTTATATCGAAAGTTTCGTCCGGGGGAGTTTGACGAGGTAAAGGGGCAGGATCATATTGTGACAGCCCTCAGAAATCAGGTTCGGGCGGATCGCATCGGGCATGCTTATCTGTTTTGTGGCACCAGAGGTACCGGTAAGACAACAGTGGCAAAGATTTTGGCAAAGGCAGTCAATTGTGAGCATCCGATAGATGGCAGTCCTTGCGGAGAGTGCGAGATGTGTCGTAAAATAACGGCGCAGACTTCCATGAATGTCATCGAGATTGATGCTGCCTCCAATAACGGTGTGGGCAATATTCGAGACATTATCGATGAAGTGCAATATTCTCCGTCAGAAGGCAGATTTAAGGTCTATATCATCGACGAGGTGCATATGTTGTCAGCGGGAGCATTTAATGCGCTGCTAAAAACATTAGAGGAGCCTCCGGAATATGTTGTGTTTATTTTGGCAACGACAGAGGCACACAAAATACCGATTACGATCACATCGCGCTGTCAGCAATACAAGTTTAAGCGAATTTCGATCGATACGATAGCAGCAAGATTGCAAGATCTTATGCAACGTGAACAGATCCCGGCAGAAGATAAGGCACTGCGTTATATTGCTAAAGCTGCGGATGGTTCTATGCGTGATGCGCTTAGCTTATTGGATCAATGCATCGCCTTTAACTTAGGTGAGACGTTGACTTACGATAAAGCACTGGAAGTGCTTGGAGCGGTAGATACAGAGGTGTACAGCCGTTTGTTTCGGCAGATGATAGCAGGGGACGCCGTTGGATGCGTGGAGATCGTTAGTGAAATTTTGATCGATGGGCGCGATCTTACACAGTTTGTCAACGAATATGTGTGGTATCTTCGCGGGTTGATGATGCTTTCTGCATCCGATCAAGGAGAGGACATGCTGGATGTTTCGACAGAGCGTTTAGCGCAGATGAAAGAAGAGGCGACGCTTGCGGATACGGAAACATTGATCCGTTATATACGTATATTATCGGATCTGTCTGGCAATTTGCGTTTCGCATCGCAAAAACGTGTTCTGACAGAGGTTGCGATGATCAAATTGTGTAAGCCGCAGATGGATACCGAGCAGGATATTACGACGTTAAAAGATCGTATTGCAAATATTGAGGCACAGCTGGAAAAAGGTATTGTTGCAGCACCGCAGCAGACGCAAAGTGTCCCGGAAACGGTACAGGCGGCGGATGAGAAGACTGCTTCGACACCAAAGATCATGCCAAAGGCAATTGGAGAAGATGTTAAAGCGGTGCTTGGCAGATGGAGAGACGTCAGTGCTATGTGTGATCCGGTCATGCGCAATATGCTTGACCAGTGCAGACCGGTGCCGGATGATGATCGACTGGTACTTCAGTTCACAGATCCGTTGAATGAGGAATATTTTACGCAGAAAGATGGAGATGCTCTGGAGCAGTTAAAACGGATCATTGGTTCTTTGATCCAAAAAGAGGTTGTGATCTTGACCCGCACGGTGGATGCGCAGACGGACGCTATGTATCCGGACGTGATGGAGCTGATTCAGTTTGACGGAATCGAGATTCAGTAGTAGGATCTAATGAAATGGATGAATGCGATAAACTTCGCAGTGAAAATATAGTATTTGCGGCGATGCGCTTGCAAGTAGAAAGGAATGGAGAATTATTATGGCAAAAAGAGGTGGATTTCCGGGTGGAATGCCTGGCAATATGAACAATTTGATGAAACAGGCACAGCGTATGCAGCGCCAGATGGAAGAAAAGTCCAAAGAGATGGGCGAAAAAGAGTGGGAAGCAACGGCAGGCGGTGGAGCTGTTACTGTAAAAGTTTCCGGCAAAAAGGAAATTTTGTCTGTAAAATTGGATGAAGAAGTAGTGGATCCGGATGACATTGAAATGTTAGAAGATTTGATCGTGGCAGCTACCAATGAGGCATTGCGCAAAGTAGAAGATGAAAATGCAGCGATGATGCAGCAGTTGACCGGTGGTCTTGGTGGGTTGTTCTAAGGACAGATTTTGTATTGGACAGTCCTATGCCTACGGACTGTGGGGAATGGAGGTTTCCTATGGATGTGTATAGTTCTCAGATCACGAATCTGGTGGAACAATTATCCCACTTGCCGGGAATCGGCGCAAAATCTGCACAAAGACTAGCGTTTCACATATTGAACATGACGGAAGAACAGGTGGCAGGGCTGTCAGGGGCTATGATGTCGGCAAAGAAAAATGTGCATTACTGCAAAGAATGCTGTACATATACAGATGGCGAAATCTGCCCGATCTGTGCAAATCCGAAAAGAAATCACCGGCAGATCATGGTTGTGGAAAATACGAGAGACCTGGCAGCATATGAAAAGACCGGCAAATTTGACGGCGTGTACCATGTACTTCATGGAGCGATTTCTCCGATGGCAGGAGTTGGCCCGGATGATATTCGTTTATCCGAGTTGATGGTGCGTTTGCAAAAAGATGTTGATGAAGTTATTGTTGCTACCAATAAGAATCTCGAGGGTGATACCACGGCAACGTATATCAGCAAATTGGTCAAGCCGCTTGGCATCAAAGTCAGCCGCATTGCCAGTGGTGTGCCTGCAGGTGGAGATTTGGAATATATTGATGAGGTTACTTTGTATCGCGCACTAGAGGGTCGCACGGACATGTGAGATCCTGTTGCAGCAAGGCTTGCCGAATCCCTTTGCTGATGAAGGTGGCAAGTGAGACAACTGTTGACAAATGTGTTGTCTGTAAGATTAAGTTACGGTTTTGACAGTTGATGGTATTTACGATCCCTGTGATATGGATGTCGCCGACAGCGGGGAGCTGTTTGCTGACACCGATACCGGGAAAGAGAGCACCATCGCCTAGAGTGACCGTGCCTATGTGTTCTTTAGCTCCAAGGGCAGCATCAATAGCGATGATATATGGATCATCGAACGAACGATAAATGTCTTGTAAGGTTGCTTTTAAGTTGACAGCATGGACCGGGGAATGCAGAGAACCATAGACATAATACTTTTTTGGAAATGCAGAGTATGTCGTCAGCAAGTTCCAAAGGGAGTGTGAAGATTTCGGGACAGTACGAGGGTACTGTCCTTTTTTGCATGAAAAACGGGTTTTGCTATTGCGCTTGTCTGCAAAAGATTGTCTCCTGTCAGTGGGGAACGGATGCAGCAACTCGTGTCCCACAAATGGGCCAAGAGAATCGCCGGTGGCGCGATCGGAACCAATGCAGACTAAGATGATGGGACGCGAGACGGTGTGGATCTGCTGCAGTCGTTCCGTCAAGCTGTCCGTAAAATTGGACATAGAGAGAGGAGTTATCGGGTTGAAATATTGAAGCTGCTGCTTCGAAGATGTCATCATAATCATAGTAACCTTTCTGTAGGATTAGCATGTGAGGCGGAAACGTGATGCTGTGAATGTGCTGCACGATCTGCACGGTTGTCGCGATGTGGTGCTTCATGGCGTCACATAACGTCACATAACTGCTGTCAGTATCTCCAAGAGGCTGTCGGTTCATACCTGTTCGTCGAAGGATGTTGTCAGAAAGAGGCTGTCGGTTCATACCTGTTCGTCGAAAGATGTTGTCAGAAAGGGGCGTTTGCACCTCTGTTTCGACAAAGTGTGCACGGGAGAGCGTGTTACAATGCTTTTCGGTAATAGAGAACAGGTGAATGAAAGGTTGTGGTGTGATATGGAGCAGGGCAGCAAAAACAGAGAAAAAAACGTGTATGAATATGAAACCTATCCGGAAAATATAAAGCAGATTGGGGAGACCGGCGGGGCAAGAAGAATTTATATTGAAGATTATGTGCTGACAGATATCCGCAAGATCTTTTTAGAAAAACAGGAAGAGTCCATTATTGTATTTTTGGGAAGAGAGGGTATCAAAGAGGCAAAAGACGGCTTGTTTTTATATGGCTGCATAGAGGTGGAACTTGATCCCGAGACAGGAGCCCTTGGGGATGCACAGTGGGACAAGTTATACGAGGACATACATAAATATTTCGCCGGTGCAAAAGTGCTTGGCTGGGGTCTTGGTGTTGGTATGTGGAACAGTAAAGTGGACAAGCAGGTTCGTCATATTCAGGAAGAACAATTTGGAGAAATGAGCAGGATCTTATTCTTGGCAGACTTATCCGAAAAAGAAGAAAAAGTCTTTTTTTATGAAGATGGAGCATTTGAAGAGTTGAGTGGTTATTATATTTATTTTGCCAAAAATCCACAAATGCAGGAATATATGCTGCGGGAGCAGAAAGAGATCAGCGGGGAAGCAGACTATGAGGATGAGGTCACGGATGCGATCCGCAGTACGATCCGGCAAAAGAAAACCAGACAGGAACGCATGCAGATGGTTGCGTGGAGCGCAGGTGTCATTTTGTTTTTTATGGTATTGATGGGAGCGAATCTTCTTATGAAAAGTCTTTCCAAGATACAGGCCATGGAAGAATCTATTCAGACGTTATCCGGATATGTAACGGCACAGGAACAGAATAACCGCGAGTTCGTTGTATCAGATGCACTGCGTGATAAGGAAACGGCTGAGCTGCAGAGCACACAGAGTACCGAGGCGCCAAAGCAGTCTGCGGAGCCGCAGAGCAGAGAAACATCACAGCAGTCCTTAGAGACATCGAAGCATACTGTCGCAGTGAAACCTACTGCTACTCCTGCACAGGAAGTAAAAACACAGACCGCCGCAAGACAGAAGGCGACAGCTCGGTCCGGCTCCAAAGCGACAACAGCGCCGGAGCGGTCGGTGGCAGCATCAGTTACAGGTGGTTCGCAGATGGAAAGCTATATAGTCCGCAAGGGTGATACGCTTAGTCAGATCGTATGGCGGCAGTATCATTCGTTTGACCTGTTAGATCGGGTCAAGAATACCAACCGGATCAAAAATAGTGATGAGATCTATATTGGACAGTGTATTTTATTGCCCGAACCGTAAAAATCAGTTATACTATATCTGAAAGCAATAATATATAGAAGATATGGGGAATTATAATGGAAACTTTAGCAGGAAGAGCCAGAGATGTTCAGGTGGTAACGAAACGTCGTCAAGAGATCAAAAGGACGATTTTTTTGAGTATCGCCTGTATTCTATTGGTGGCAGTGATATTAGCAGCGGTTATTTATTTTTACGTCAATCATCAATATAGCAGTTACGAAGTGAAAAATACGATCGCACTAAAAAAAAGCAGTGGTATGAAATGTAGTGCCTATCAAAATGGGGTGCTTCGCTACAGCAGAGACGGAGCGGCAGCAGTAGATCGTGATGGAAATGAAATGTGGAATGGAAGTTATGATATGGAGAATCCTGCATTAGATATTTGCGAGGAATATGCAGTTGTAGCAGATATACAGGGGAAGTCCTTATATGTGTACAATGGAAGTGACAGCGGGACGAAGCTGACGACAGACTATCCGATCTTGCAGGCGTGCGTCTCCAAACAGGGCGTAGTAGCTGTATTGTTAGAAGATCAGTCATCTAATGTGATCCAGGTATACAATCCGTATGATGACAATAAAAAGCTTCTCGTGGAAATCCCGACCAACGTAGAAGAAGGCTACCCGGTTTCGATCGATCTGTCACCGGACGGTACGGGCGTGATCTGTGCAAGCATCTGTGTGACCAGTGGCGCAGTTAAGAGTCAGGTGGCATTTTACGATTTTACAGACGTGGGCAAAAATACGAACTGCCTGGTTGGTGCGCAGGAGTATAAGGACCGCATTGTCGCAGAGGTGAAATATTTGGATGAAGATCATGCTGCGCTTTTCAGCGAAAAAGGTTTCAGCCTTTGGAAGAATATGAAGAAGCCAAAACAGGTATTCAAAAAAGATTGGAACCGAGAGATACTGAGTGCTTTTTATGATGACCGTTATATCGGAGTGATTGCCGCCGGCAGCAAGAAAGGCAGTGGACGGATGTATCTGTTTAACACGTCGGGCGGTAAAGTATTTGAACGTCAGGTTACCACAGAATTTACAAATGTTACGATGGCAGACGAAGAAATATATATGGTTACGACAGAAGGATGTAAGATCTACCGAAAGAACGGTGTGGAGAAATGGGACTGCAAGCTGTCGAAACAGGCAGATGGCTTGTTTCCGGCTAAGGGAATGCGCAACTATTTTCTACTGCAAGAAGGCAAGCTTCAATGGATCCATCTAAAAAACAGATCATCGCAAAATAACAAGAAAAAATAATGCAAAGGGTATTGACAAGTTTTGGTGACGTCGTTATACTAATTGAGTGTGCTTTTTTGCGCCCTTTTTTGGCGTGCAGGCGATAGCCCGTTGTCTATTCTAATAGTGATACGGAAGAGACGATGAATAAAAGTACCACAATTTGGAAATATTGAATAAAACACGCAGGAGGTGAAATTAATGCCAACATTTAACCAGTTAGTAAGAAAAGGAAGAAAGGTTTCTACCAAGAAGTCTAACTCCAGCACTTCAGTACACTTACAACTCTCTGAACAAGAAGACGGTAGCACAGAGCTCCCCTCAGAAGAGAGGTGTTTGTACCGCTGTTCGTACTGCTACACCTAAGAAGCCTAACTCAGCTCTTCGTAAAACAGCCAGAGTTCGTCTTTCAAACGGTATTGAGGTAACAAGCTACATTCCAGGTGAGGGACATAACCTTCAGGAGCATAGCGTTGTGCTTATCCGTGGTGGTAGAGTAAAGGATTTGCCAGGTACCAGATATCATATCGTTCGTGGTACATTGGATACAGCAGGTGTTGCCAACAGAAAGCAGGCCCGTTCTAAATACGGTGCTAAGAAGCCTAAGAAATAATTCACTAATTTGGGGAAGTGCCGGATTAATTTTCACTGATTAACCTGGTGCGGACACTAAACAATTGTGAGTACCGATGAATTAATATTAGAGAATACGTTTGAAGCAGTGTCGGCTGTTAGTATTCGCTAAATCATGTTAAGGAGGGAAGTAACGTGCCACGTAAAGGACATATACAGAAAAGAGATGTATTAGCAGATCCTGTTTACAACAACAAGGTTGTGACAAAGCTTATCAACAACATCATGTTGGATGGTAAGAAGGGTGTTGCTCAGAAAATCGTTTATGGCGCATTCGAGCAGGTAGCAGAGAAGTCTGGTAAAGACGCTATCGAAGTGTTCGAAGAGGCAATGAACAACATTATGCCACAGTTGGAGGTTAAGGCTAGACGTATCGGTGGAGCTACCTATCAGGTACCTATCGAGGTTCGCCCTGACAGAAGACAGGCGTTAGCTCTTCGCTGGTTGACATTCTTCTCACGTAAGAGAGGCGAGAAGACCATGAAGGAGAGACTTGCAAACGAAATTCTTGATGCTGCAAACAATACTGGTGCAGCAGTAAAGAGAAAAGAAGACATGCACAAGATGGCAGAAGCAAACAAGGCATTTGCTCATTACAGATGGTAATAAGATCGCTGCTTAGCGGATCTGGTATCATTTTTGTGTACTAATATAGGAGGTAATAGTCTTGGCTGGAAGAGAATATCCACTTGATAGAACAAGAAACATTGGTATCATGGCTCATATCGATGCTGGTAAGACAACGCTTACAGAGCGTATCTTATTCTATACCGGTGTAAACTACAAGATTGGTGAAACTCATGACGGTGCGTCCACAATGGACTGGATGGAGCAGGAGAAAGAAAGAGGTATCACAATCACCTCTGCTGCTACAACATGTCACTGGACACTTGAGGATCATCATAAGAAGAAACCTGGTGCATTAGAGCATCGTATCAACATCATTGATACACCGGGTCACGTGGACTTTACTGTAGAGGTAGAGCGTTCCTTACGTGTACTTGATGGTGCAGTTGGTGTATTTGATGCGAAAGCAGGCGTTGAGCCTCAGTCTGAGAACGTATGGCGTCAGGCTGACACATACAATGTACCACGTATGGCATTTATCAACAAAATGGACAAGATGGGTGCAGACTTCTTCATGTCTGTGCAGACAATCATTGATCGTTTGGGCAAGAATGCAATCCCTGTTCAGATTCCGATCGGTAAGGAAGATGACTTCATCGGATTGATTGACTTGTTCGAGATGGATGCATATTACTATAAGGATGACAAGGGCGAGGACATCGAGATCACAGAGATCCCGGATGATTTGAAAGACCTTGCTGATGAATGGCATAGTAACCTCGTAGAGAAGATCTGTGAGTTGGATGACGACTTATTAGAGAAATATCTTGAGGGTGAAGAGCCATCTATCGATGAAATGAAAAAAGCACTTCGTAAGGGCACAATCGCTTGTGAGGCAGTTCCTGTATATTGCGGTTCTGCATACAAGAATAAGGGTGTTCAGAAGCTGCTCGATGGTGTTGTTGAGTATATGCCGGCACCAACAGATATCCCTGATATCACTGGTACAGATGAAGAGGGTAACGAAGTTGTTCGTAAGTCTTCTGATGATGAACCATTTGCAGCACTTGCATTCAAGATCATGACTGACCCATTCGTTGGTAAGCTTGCATTCTTCCGTGTATATTCCGGTACATTGAACTCCGGTTCTTATGTATTGAATGCTACAAAGCAGAAGAAAGAGCGTGTTGGTCGTATCGTACAGATGCATGCTAACAGCCGCAGCGAGATCGACAAAGTTTACTCTGGAGATATCGCAGCAGCAGTAGGATTTAAGCTCACTACAACAGGTGATACTATCTGTGATGAGCAGCATCCGGTAATCTTAGAGTCCATGGAATTCCCTGAGCCGGTTATCGAGCTTGCTATCGAGCCTAAGACAAAGAATGATCAGGGTAAGATGGGTGAGGCACTTGCTAAATTGGCAGAAGAGGATCCTACATTCCGTGCACATACAGATCAGGAAACAGGTCAGACAATCATCGCTGGTATGGGCGAGCTTCACTTGGAAGTTATCGTAGAGA
>ERZ859980.639-NODE-639-length-20291-cov-1.471239_pt1 | contig 20291 bp, 22 predicted proteins | sample MGYA00509984_ERZ859980 | MGnify/ENA primary metagenome ERZ859980 (study PRJEB30046, sample SAMN00715173) | human gut metagenome | study: EMG produced TPA metagenomics assembly of the A metagenome-wide association study of gut microbiota in type 2... | reverse complement strand
AGCCGATGTAGTAGGTATTACCTCTCTTCAAATGGGTGTGTTTGGCGGAATTATTGTAGGTTTAGGTGTGGCGGCACTTCACAACAGATTTTACAAAATTCAATTACATCAGGTGTTGTCCTTTTTTGGAGGTACTAGGTTTGTACCCATTATTAGTGCGTTGGTTTACACATTGGTAGGAATTTTAATGTTTTTTGTCTGGTCGGTAATACAAAGCGCTATATATTCTGTGGGGGAATTTGTTCTTAATTCAGGTTATGTTGGCACATGGGTGTACGGATTTATGGAAAGACTTCTTATACCATTTGGTTTGCATCATGTATTTTATTTACCGTTCTGGCAAACAGGAGTGGGTGGAACCATGGAAGTTGGCAGTCAGTTAATTGAAGGGGCTCAGAATATTTTCTTTGCCCAGTTAGCAGATCCAACCGTTTCAAAATTTGCAGTTTCTGCAACAGATTCATGTCAGGTAAATTCCCTTTAATGATTTTTGGACTGCCGGGGGCAGCACTTGCAATATACAAAACTGCAAAGCCTGAAAAAAGAAAACAGTATCAGGTTTGTTATTGTCAGCAGCCTTAACATCTATGATTACAGGGATAACAGAGCCCATTGAATTTACATTTCTTTTTGTAGCACCTGTTCTTTACGGAATACATTGTGTATTGGCGGACTTGCATATATGCTTATGCATTTATTTAACGTTGGCGTAGGAATGACTTTTTCAGGTGGACTTATTGATATGTTTCTATTTGGAATAATGCAGGGAAACAGGAAGACAAACTGGATATGGATTGTGGTAGTTGGTGTAGTGTATTTTATCGTGTATTATTTTCTTTTTACACTTCTTATTAAAAAAATGGATTTGAAAACTCCAGGTAGAGATGATAGCGATGAAGTAAAGCTTTATAACAGAAGTGATGTGGAAGCAAAAAAAGGTAAGAACGATTGGCAGAATGATAAATCTGCAAATGAAGAAGCAGTAGACAAAATTTCCCAAATGATTTGCAATGGACTAGGTGGCAAGAAAAATATTTCGGATGTAGATTGCTGTGCAACAAGACTTAGATGTACGGTTTTTAAATCTGAACTTGTAAATGATGATATTTTAAAAGCATCTGGAGCTTCGGGAGTAATTCACAAAGGCAACGGCGTGCAGATTATTTATGGACCGAAAGTTACTGTAATAAAATCTAATTTGGAAGATTATTTAGAAACTGCAGAAAATATAGAATACGTTGGTGAGAATTTTGGAAACAGCAACGGAAATAACAAGCATGACAGAATTAATGCTAGTGAAAATAATGGTGGCAGTTTGGAAAAGCAAAATAATGAAGATAAGATTGGAAAGTTTGCATTAGACACTAAAATTATCTATAGTCCCGTTACAGGCGTGGCAAAAGATTTAGGTGATGTAAATGATGAGGCTTTTGCAAGCAGAATGATGGGAGACGGAGTAGCAGTTACACCAACAGATAGTGTTATTAAGGCTCCAGCAGATGGTGAGATTTCTTTTGTCTTCGATACAAAACATGCAATAGGTTTTACAACAGATGATGGGGTGAGCCTGATTATCCATGTGGGAATTGATACTGTAAAGCTACAGGGGAAAGGTTTTGAAATCCTAAAACAACAGGGTGAGAAGGTGAAAAAAGGCGAGCCAATAATGAAAATTGATATTGACTATTTGAAGAAAAATGCACCATCTCTTGATACACCGGTTATGTGTACAGAATTAAAAGACAATGAGAAAATCCGAGTAATAAAAGTAGGAGAAGTCAAAGCTGGGGAAGAACTTTTCGCGATTGATATTTATAAGTAGAGAGTAAGGTTTGGAAATTTAAAAAGTTAAAAATAAAATAGCCGTAGATACAAAATAAAAGCAATTGATTCCAAAGTTTCTATTAAGGCACTTAGAGGTTTAGGATGCAGATTGGAGTATATGGATGAATAAATTAAGAAACAAAGTTTTCCTTGTTTTCTTTTTAATATTGTCAGTTTGCCTTTTGGGTTTTATTGGGATTTTTAATGGGGAGAATTATTTTGAGCAAAAGAAATTAAAGGGATGCAGAAAAACATCTTAAGTTCAAATACAAAAACATAATTGCCGATGCCGGATATGAAAGCGAGGAAAATTACATTTTTCCGGAAGAAAACAATTAGACGGCTTTCATAAAACCTGTCAATTACGAGATTTCAAAAACCAGAAAGTATAAGAATGACAATGGTCAAAAAAGGTACTGTGCTCTAACGATTATAAATCGTTAGAGCGACAGCCCCTTTTTATTTTTTGATTAGCTCAATAAAAGCTTTATGTATCTGTAAATCGTCGTCTAGTTCCGGATGAAAAGCAAAAGCCATTTGATTTTTGTATTTTACACCAACGGTTTTGCCATCAACAACAGCCAATGTTTCAACGGCATTTGTAGTGTCTGAAACGTAAGGGGCGCGAATAAAAGTCATTGGAACTTCACCGATATTTTTTACAGTTCCTGTAGTATGAAAGCTTCCAAGCTGTCTGCCGTAGGCGTTACGCTTAACGGTCATTGGAATTGTGCCAAAATGACTTGTAGTGTCATTGTCAATTTGAGAAGCCAAAAGAATCATGCCGGCACAGGTTGCCAAAATAGGCAGCCCATTTTCGATTTTTTCTTTTAAAATATCATACATTCCAAGTTCCCGGAGAAGTTTTCCCTGAACTGTACTTACCCGGTAAAATAAGTCCATCAATATGGTTTTCAAGGTCGAGGCTTTTCGTAATTCAATAGATGAAACGCCAAGTTTTTCTAAAACCTTTGCGTGTTCTATGAAAGCTCCCTGAACTGCCAAAATACCAATAGTCATAAAAGCCTCCTACTTACCACGTTCTGCCATTAAAAGAGCAATTTCCTGTTCATTGATTCCAACCATTGCTTCACCTAAATCTTCAGAAAGTTCTGCGATAAGTTTGGCATCAGTGTAGTTTGTAACTGCCTTACAATAGCGTTAGCACGTTTTTCAGGATTTCCTGATTTGAAAATACCTGAGCCAACGAATACACCCTCAGCACCAAGTTGCATCATTAACGCAGCATCAGCAGGAGTAGCAACACCACCGGCTGCAAAGTTTACTACAGGTAATTTTCCGTTATCATGTACATACTCAACCAATTCGTAAGGAACCTGAAGCTGTTTAGCTGCTTCAAAAAGTTCATCTTTACGCATGCTTGTAAGTTTTGCAATTTCGCTGTTCATCATTCTCATGTGACGTACTGCCTGAACAATGTCACCTGTTCCGGGCTCTCCCTTAGTTCTAATCATAGAAGCACCTTCGTTAATTCTTCTTAACGCTTCACCTAAATCTTTAGCACCGCAAACAAAAGGTACTTTAAAATCTCTTTTGTTAATGTGATAAACATCATCAGCAGGTGATAATACTTCACTTTCATCTATGTAATCAATTTCAATTGCTTCTAAAACCTGTGCTTCTGCAAAATGACCAATTCTACATTTTGCCATAACAGGAATAGAAACAGCTTCCTGAATACCTTTAATCATTTTGGGATCACTCATTCTTGAAACACCGCCGGCAGCTCTAATGTCTGCAGGGATTCTTTCAAGTGCCATAACTGCACAGGCTCCTGCAGCTTCTGCAATTTTTGCCTGCTCAGGTGTTGTAACGTCCATAATAACGCCACCTTTTAACATTTGTGCCAATTTTTGTTTAACTGATATCTTTCGCTCATTTTGAACCTCCTATGTCTAATTCCTTTTGTTGTAGAAATCTTATGGCAAAAATCATAATACAGAAAGTGGGTATAGTAAAATAACCAAAAAATACATAAACAATAAGACCAGATTAAGATGCAGAACAAAAATATAAAAGATGTAAGAAAAGTAAAGAACGAAAAAAAACAGGATAAAGTGAAAATATGATTAAAATGAACAAAAACGAGAGAAAAAAGAAAATTACCCCAAGGATTAAAAAGGAAGATTAAATATTCCATAAGATAAAATAAAGATTGAATATTTAACATTGATTAAAATATGGTTTAAAGTTATAATCTATTAGGTTGTAAGAAAGATTTTTTTGAAAAAACAAAAAGACCTGTAAACACTTTCATAAGATAAAATAAAGAACGAGAGATTAAGTAAAAATGATAGAGAATCACAAGAGTAATTTTTGTAAAGGATTAAAAGGTGGAATCCCTATTGCATTAGGGTATTTTGCTGTATCTTTTACATTAGGAATTCAGGCAAAAAATGTTGGAATTACAGCATTTCAGGCGGCAGTAACAAGTTTCGGTCTTCATGCATCAGCAGGAGAATACATAGCTTTTACATTAATAGGTGCAAATGCTAACATTTTGGTAATGGTATTGATGGAAATGATAGCAAATGCAAGGTACCTGCTTATGTCATGTTCATTAAGTCAGAAAATTCCCGCAGATACACCAATGTGGAAAAGACTTGTAATGGGATATTTTATAACTGATGAAATATTTGGTGCCTCAATATCTGTTTCAGGAAAGCTGGATCCATATTATATGTTTGGATTAATAGCTGTTGCTTCTCCAGGCTGGGTAGTTGGCACAGCACTGGGAGTGATTATGGGAAATGCCCTACCACTAAGAGCTGTCAGTGCATTAAGTGTAGGCTTGTATGGCATGTTTATTGCCTGTATCATACCGGAAGGCAGGAAAAATAAAATAGTGGCAGGAGTAATTATTGTAAGTTTTGTGTTAAGTTATATTTTTAGTACATTGTCAGTTCTCAAGGGAATATCCTCCGGAATCAAAATAATGATACTAACTGTAATTATTGCAACAGTTGCGGCAATATTATTTCCGGTAAAGGAGGAGAATCATGAATAACATATATGTATATATTTTGGCTATGTCATTAGCAACATATTTAATCAGAGTGCTTCCTTTAACCTTGATTAGAAAAGAAATTAATAACAAATTCATTAAATCTTTTTTGTATTATGTGCCTTATGTTACATTGGCTGTAATGACTTTCCCGGCAATACTAACATCCACACAGACTATGTGGTCAGGTTTAATTGCTTTAATAGGAGCAGTGATTTTAGCTTGGAAAGGCGGTAATTTGTTTCAGGTTGCAGTTATAAGCTGTGTACTTGTATTTGTTGTAGAACTAATAATTTATTAAATTATAATAGATTAAGTTATGAAAATTAATTTATAAAGCGTTAAGCCATAAGAAAGTAAATTAGAGAACATTAAACTATAAAACATTAAAAAGCTATGGATTAGCAATAAGTTTGTACAAGTTAAACTTAACAGTTAATCTATAGCTTTTTATGTAATGAAAAAATCCATTATATATTATAAGTTCTTAAACCATGTTTTTGAAAAATCTAGAAATTCCTTTTCCCAAGGAGTTAAAATCTTATCTTTAGGCCAGGCAAGAAGTAATTTGCTGGCATCTTTTTCTTTAATGGATAGCATCTTAACGTTATTATCAGGATGCATCATATAATATTTTTTTGTCAAAATAGCAACGCCATCGTTTTGTGAAACTCTGTGTATAGTGGCAAAGTCTTCATGGAATTTGAATACATAGTTAGGAGTAAAGCCTGCTGTATTCATACAGTAGTTGTCTACCATTACACGAATCGGAATTGTGTCATATAACCCTACAAAGTTTTCGTTTTTTAGCTCAGAAAGTGAAATTTCATCTTTTTTGCTTAATGGGTGATTTGCCGGCACAATGGCAACAAATTCATCTTCTAATAAAACTTCATAATTAAAGTCATCCAAATCACATATTGGTTGCATAAATGTAAAATCATAAGGCACTTTTTCAGAATGCATTACTTCTTCAACTGTTGCATACTTAAAATGTGTGTGGGTATATTTAAAGCAAAAATCTGCTGTAAGGGGAGAAATGAAAAAATCTCCGTCTTGAATATATATGGTTATTTCGTTTTGTGTAACATTAGAAAAATGAATTTTACATTCATCAATGTATTTAAAATAGTAGATACCTGTTTATAAAAATATGTACCGTTTTCATTTAAAATAATATTTCTACCGGTTCTGTCAAAAAGTCGTACACCAAGTTCTTCTTCAAGTTTTTTGATTGCATAGCTGATTGAAGGCTGTGGCACCATATTTTTCTTTGCAGCATTAGAAAAATTCTCTAATTCTGCGGCATCTTTAAAGTATTTAAGCTGAAGTAATTCCATATCGAACCTCCTGTAAAACGATTCTAATATATAGGTTAATAAAATGCAAATATAATTCATAAAGTATTCTTTATAATTATATATAGAAAAAAGTATTTTTTATATTTGCAAAAGTAATATACAATAATAACGTGCGATTGTTGATTCCTATAGCAACAAAGAAAGGCAGGCCTCCGGGTCTGCCAATTTTCTTTTGTAGGATAAAAACGTTTTAACTACATCTAATATCAACAATATTTGATGCAAAAGTCAAAAAATTAAAAAAATAAAAGGGCGAGGAATAAAAGTGGAAATTATATTGAATATAATTTGTGTACTGCAGTTTGTATTATTTGCGATGCTAAGTTGTGCAGAGATTTATTTGCTAAAAACAAAGTTAAAAAAAGAAAAAAGAATAAAACAAGGTGAAAAACAGGAAAGAAAAATAATAAACAATAAAACAATAGGAAAAATAGCATATTTTAGTAAAAAAAATGTAAAATCAGTTGAAATTAAATAAATTTATAAAGTATAATAGTCTCCGAATAAAAAATATCAGGAGGTAATTATGAAAAAGATTACAAAACTATTAACAGTTGCTTCAGCTATGCTTGTTATGATGTTAGCAATGACATTTACAACCATGGCAGCAACTACAGTAACACCAACACGAGCAATGACAGGTAGTGAGAAGGCAGTAACACAGTCATATACTTTTAATCAGGACACTGTTTTAGAGAAAAAACTTTTATATAACACAGCAGGAGTTGTAATTCCTGTTAAGGTCAGCGAAAGTGGTGCATTATAAATAAATGTAAAGGCAAACAAAGTAGAAAAGACTTTTCACATGACACTGTACACAGATGCAGCTTGTACAAACAAGGTATCAGGCTTGTATGATAGTTTTAATGTGGGAGATTCAAATAGCACAAAATATGTAGCTTTAGGTTCAAAGAATACATATTATTTACGTTTGGAAACAAACTTATTCTATACACCTAATAATGAGCAGTTTACTGACTCAATTACAGTATCATATAGATTTTTCCCAAGAGCAGAAAGAACTATTAAGTCTGGTCAGACAATTAAGTATTATAGAGATCAGGGCTCAGATATTTATACATTTAAGTATAAGGCAGAAGCAACAGGAAAAGTTACAGTATCATTACCATATTATTGGGGAAGTTATTTAACATTTAAAAATCAGAAGAAGAGTGATATTCTTACTGAACAGTGGGTATCATCAATTTATAGTTACAAATATAATGTTTATGTAAAGAAGGGGGCAGTTTACTATTTTGTAACAAAATCAAATGGTATTAATGCCAATACTTTACAGTCTATTAGTATTAAGAATACAGCCGTAAAAGTAAAAATGGCTACAAATAGAAAAAAAGCAATTACTATTAAGAATAAAAAGTCTGCAAAATGTTTAATTACACCGGGAGATAAGTCGGCAAAATGGTATAAGATTTCCTTAAAGAAGAATCGCCATCCTTATTTTGACTTGAGGGGTGATGTAACAGGAGTTTGGAAACTTCAGATTTGCAATAAAAAAGGAAAAGCAATAAAGAACATGACATTTAGATGGTATGGTAGCAAGAGCAAGATAACAACATGGGGGGGCTGGAAGAAAGGTACATACTATTTCAAGGTTACACCAGCTGATTCAAAATCATATGGTCTTGCAACATTTAAATATAAACAGGCAAAATAATTTCATAAACAAACAAAATAACTTTGAGGGGCATACAGCCCCTCATTTTTTGTAATAAGAAATTCTTCAGAATGTCGCAAGTAACATTCTTTGTTTAAATTTCAGATTTTCGTTGCATAAAAATATTTTTAAAATTATACTGATTGTAAATTACGAAAGAAAAGTGGGGCATATATGAAAAACATAAAGAAGAAGATACTTATTGTTGAGGACAGTGAGTATTATATGAATTTGGTAACAGATAGTTTGATTAACATAGAAAATACTATTCTTTATAAGGCAGAAAATATTTCTGAAGCTTATAGAATCGCAATGGAAAAGACATTGATGTGTTCATTGTTGATGTGGTTTTAGACACGAAAGTTTTAGGAGATGTATCAGGGATTGTTTTTGTAGATCGTATTCGAACAGTTCCAAGATATAGATTTTCGCCTATTATCATTACTTCATCTTTGGAAGATCCCAAGTATCACGCATATAATTATCTGCATTGTTTTAGATATTTTGAAAAAGCGTATGACGTTTCAGAATTGGTGGAAACTGTAAAAGAAGCTCTAGAATTTAAGCAAAGTGAAGACATAGAAAAAATAATATATTATAAAAGACAGGGAATTCTTTTCTCTTTAAGAACAAAGGATATTGTGTATGTTGAAAATCATAATAAATATATTGTTTATTGTTGTAGGGATGGTAAATATAAAGCACCATACAAGTCCTGTAAGAAAATAGTGGAAGATATAGCATCAAAGGATTTTATACAGTGTAACAAAAATACAGTTGTAAACCGGCAGTATATTCATAATATCGATGGAACAAACCGTTATATTACACTTGTTGAAAATCGGGGAAAACTGGAAATTGGACCACGTTTGAAAAAAGAGTTTTTAAGGAGATTAGAGAATGATTGAGTTCTTATTTTTACTGGTAGAAATACTGGCTATTGTTTATTTAATACATAATATAGTAGGTGTTTCAGTTAAAGTTGATGTGTATTTAATTATGTTGTTAGCAATTGGCTTAGGAATAACAATAGCTATTATTAATGATTTAATATGGGATAAAGGGGTTTGCATAGTGTATGGACTTCTTGGACTATACGTGGTTGTAGAATTGAAGAAAAGAATGGTGGATGCAATATGTATTTGTGGTGTGGCATTGTGTCTGGTTACAGTTTTGCAGACAGTTTTGTTCTTGCCAATGGGGTTGCTTTACTATTTGGTGCCTTATGAAGATTTGCTGGTTCTAATAACTAATGGCGGAGTTTTTATTATTTTAAAATTACTAAAGAAAACTACATATACAGTAAGACTAAGGAATTTCTTGAAAATAGCGGGATAAAAATAATTATATCTATGTTTGTTCTAATATACATTTATTTTTATTTTGCCCATATTTTCAAAATTACAGGTAAAATTCCTATTGAAATATATGCCATGATGTTGGCGTTCATGTTGGTTACTGCGTATATAATTTACAGTTTGCAAAAGTCCAATTACATGCTGAAACTTAAGGAAGATGAAATAAATATTTCAAGAATGTGCAGTGAATCTTTTGAACAGCTGATTAATCATGCAAGGAAAATCAACATGATTTTCATAATCATCTTTTAGCAATCAAAGGGATGCAACATTCAATAAAAGATTTTGATGAATTAGTAAAAAAACAAGAAAAATATATTCAGAAAATAAAAGAAAATAACAGATACGACAGTATATTGTATACAATACAGGAACCTATTTTGGCAGGCTACGTTTTTAACAAAGTTTCAGAAATAGAAAATGAAAAAATCAGAGTTCATTATAATTTTGCTGTTACCACAAAAAGAATCGAATACATATCAATATTTCATTTAAATGAAATAATTGGAATACTTTTAGATAATGCTAAAGAAGCAGTTGAACAAATGGAAGAAGCTAGGCGAAATATTAATTTTCATATAATGGAAACAGTGGATAAGCTGACCATTAAGGTTACAAACATTAGTGAAAAAATAGAACAGAATAAAATTATAGAACTGTTTAAGGAAGGGTACAGTTCAAAAGAAAATCATGGTGGACTTGGTCTTAGAAAAATTAAAGAACTAGCAGACAAGTACAGCTATGATATTATGCCTTATAATCAAATGATTAATAATGAAAATCATATTGTATTTGAAATTGTAATTTACAAGTAGAACATATTAAGTTGGAATTATAAACCAAATACAAACAATATTGTATATAAAATTTCAAGATATAACTAGAATGAAAATAAAAGATGAAGTGCTTTTGTTAAACAGAAACACTTCATCTTTTTCTTTTAATTATTCTTCAAAATCAGGATATTCTGGCTCGCCTAAAAGACATAAACTGAATTTTGAAAATCTAATCCAAATAGTTAATGCAAGACAAAAATGAAAATTGTATGCATTGTAGATAATTTGATTTTTCTCATTAATACAGACCTCTCTTTCGTAAAATTTTGGCAACTACAAGTTGAAAAACATGAAGCAGAATAGTTTGGTAAATAACCTGTATATATAAATTCCCAATTTCCATCAAATTGAAAATGCCAGCTAAAATAATAAAAAATATAATTACACTAACAGAAATAATCTTGCATTGGATAATTGTTTTCTCGTTTGCCTTAGGTCTGAGAGGTGAGGCTATAGGACCGACTTTTAACAATGCATGTATAAAAATAAAAGAGGAAACAACCATAGAACCATACGAAACCGTAACTAAGTCAGGCAAAATCATAGTAGTCATCAGGAACAGAAAAAGTGTTGAAATAAAGCACATAAAGTAATTATTAAAATGTAGACCACCGCCATTAGTTCTAAGAATAAATAGAAAAATAAATGAAATTGCAAATACATCTAGTCTATGTAAAAAATAAAATATTATTGTAAGTAAAAAAATTTTACTGGCTTCATAAACAATACATGTAAGAACATACTTTGCCATTAGCAGTTCATTATGAGTGTAGTTGTATTCAGTTTCAAGTTCACTAAATATATTCATTTAAAACTCCCATACTTTTATTAGCCCAAAAGCCATTTAAGTATAGAAGCAATTACAGGAAGTAAACGAAAATTATGAAAAAATATGTTAAATGGCAAAAAAACGCACAATAAAAATAATAGAACAAGGGAACAGAGCCGCTAGGCAGGAAAAATATAATCACCTTAATTTTAAAATTATGGTATAATACAATGGTTACATATTTATTAATTATAAGATGGAGAATATATGAACTTAGATAACGAAAAAAGTAGTAAAGGAAAGTTCTTTGGATATTTAATATGTAAGACTGTGATGGAACACTTACCTATGATATTGGAAAGGTTTCAGAAAAGAACGTTAGGGCAATTAAATATTTCCAAAGTGAAGGTGGACTGTTTACACTTGCAACAGGTCGTTTTCCTAATCATTTGGAAATGTTTAAAGGACAATTTGAAATCAATGCCCCTATGGCTTCTTTAAATGGAACATTATTATATGATACAAAAAATAATAAGCCCATAAAAACATGGACGGTTTCATCGAAAAAGTGTCTTAATATGATTAAGTACATATTAGAAAAATATGATATATGGGAACTTTGGATTAATGGTGTTACAAGTGAAGGCAAATTCACCGGTGTGGGTTATAAGCCTTCTGAACATAAAAAAGGTGATGGCAGTATAGATGAACATTTAATGAGATGCCTTTTGAAATATTTAAGATAGTAGTAATGCAACCGGAGAATTTAACATATATTATTCAAAAGGATTTAAAAGAAAAGTTCGGTCAGGAATTTAGATTTGATACAAGCTGGGCTAACGGGCTTGAAATACAAAGTATTGACAGCGGAAAAGGTGTTGCTGTTAAGTACATGAAGGAAAATGTATGCAAAAATGTTCATACTACTATTGGCATAGGTGATTATGAAAATGATTTGTCATTACTTGAAAGCTCTGACATTGGCTATGCTGTAGATAATGCTATAGACAGTGTGAAAGAAGCAGCAGACAGAATAACAGTTGCAAATACAAATGATGCAATAGCTGCCATAATTGAGGAACTGGAAAATAACATAGATGCAAAACAATAGGAGAAAAGAATGAATAAGAAAGTTAAAATAACAGCTATAGCGTTAGTGGTTATAGTGCTTTTAGTAATACTTGTAACTTGCTTTAGTAATAAAGAAGATACGAATAATATAAATGAAACAACTGTTGAAACAACATCAGCTAAAGAAAAAATAAAAACAAATTTTACCACAGAGAGAGAAGAAGAAGAAGAAGAAACAGACACAAAAGAGTATGCAACTTTACCTGAAGTAACTGAAACAGAGAATAATGAAACAACTGATTATTTTCAGAATGTAAGTGTGTATGAGGAAACAACAAAGAAAAGTAAAAAATCAAAAAAGAAGAAGAACACAGATAAAAAAGAGTCAGAAGCATATCCTGGTGAAAATGATGGTTGGTCACCAATTGTATCTCCTGATGATTTAGATTAAAAACAGGAATAGAGGTATAAAATGGATGACAAATTAGTTGTAAAAACCGCTGTAAAAGTATCAACAGTGAGTATTGTACTTAATATTGTTTTAAGTATGTTAAAATTATTGGCAGGAATATTTGGAAAATCAATGGCAATGCTTTCTGATGCCATACATTCCCTTTCAGATGTGTTTGGCTCCATAATTGTAATAATTGGGGTGAAAGTTTCAAAAAAGAAGGAAGATGCAGACCATCCTTTCGGTCATGACAGATTAGAATGTCTTGCAAGCCTTGCCCTTGGTGCAATATTGTTTTTTACCGGTGCAATGCTAGCCTACGAAGGAATTAATAAAATATACACTAAGGCACCAATAAGCACACCTGGAAAAATAGCATTATTTGCAGCCATTGTATCAATTATTGCAAAGGAAGGAATGTTTTGGTATACAAAGATTAATGCTAACAGAATTAATTCCGATGCATTAAGGGCAGAAGCATGGCACCACAGATCCGATGCACTTTCATCTGTAGGAAGTTTGATTGGTGTAGCAGGTGCAATGTTAGGACTAAAGATTTTAGATCCTATTATGGGTTGCGTTATTGGCTTGGTAATCATAAAAGTTGCCTTTGATATTGCAAAAGAAGCCATTGATAAAATGGTTGATAAAGCCTGTGATGATGAAACAATAGAAAAAATGAAAAAAGAAGTGCATAATGTTGACGGAGTAAAAGGGCTTGACTTAATAAAGACAAGAATGTTTGGAACAAAAATTTACGTTGAAATCGAAATAAGTGTCGACGGAAATTTAATTTTAAAGGATGCACATGCTATTGCAGAGCAGGTTCATGACAACATTGAAAAGAATTTTGAATATGTAAAACATTGTGTTGTACATGTGAATCCGTATGGTTATAAGCATAAAAAGAAGCAATAGTTATCAATAAGGTACTTTATTCAACAAAAAAGCAGTTTTTTTGAAATAGTCGGTTTACACCGGCTATTTTTTGTGTATAATATATGTTGGACCGACAGATACTTAAAAAAGAAACAAAGTTTCGATTTTAGAAAGGACATTGCATTGAAACAACAAGATTTTAATCAGAAAATTGAGGAATTAGTTGCAATTGGTCAGAACAAAGCTGGCAAATTAACAACAGAAGAAATCAGAGAATTTTTTAGTAAGGACAAGCTTACTGCTAAGCAGGAAAGTACAGTTCTTACAAAAATTAAAGAACATAATGTTGCTGTTGTTATAGCCAAGAAGGATACAAGTTCTGATAATACAGCTCCTCAGAAAGAAGAAACGGAAGTAAAGGATATGTCAGACAGTGATGAAATGGTAGAAATTAATGTTGATTTAATTACTGATGTTACAGAACCAACTGACGAAGATATTGCTTCGGTAGCTGAGGACGAAGAGGATTTATTGGATTCTACAGACGAGAATTTTGAAGACGATAAGGAAAGTTCAGCAGAGTTAGATGCTATTGATTTGCTCGAGGGTGTAGGAACAGAAGATCCTGTTAGAATGTATTTAAAGGAAATTGGTACTGTTGCTTTGTTAACAGCAGAGGAAGAGTTAGAACTTGCAAAACGCAAGACTGAGGGAGATCCTATTGCAAAAGAAAAATTAATAGAGGCAAACCTACGTCTGGTTGTAAGTATCGCAAAGAGATACACAGGACGTGGAATGAGTTTTCTTGACTTAGTTCAGGAAGGTAATTTAGGTCTTATAAAGGGCGTTGAAAAATTTGATTACACTAAAGGTTATAAGTTAAGTACATATGCTACATGGTGGATTAGACAGTCGGTTACAAGAGCATTGGCGGATCATGCCAGAACAATCCGTGTACCTGTTCATATGGTAGAAACTATTAACAGAATGTCAAAGATGCAAAGAAAGCTTACTTTAGAGTTAGGTTATGAACCATCAACTAAGGAATTAGCAGATGCACTTGAAATGACAGAAGAAAAAGTATTAGAAATTATGCAGATTGCAAGAGAACCTGCATCACTTGAAACTCCTATAGGAGAGGAAGATGATTCAAACCTTGGCGATTTCGTAGCAGATAATAATACTGTTACTCCTGAGGCAAACATTGAATCAGTAATGCTTCGTGATCATATAGATGTTTTATTACAGGATTTAAAAGATAGAGAGCGTGAGGTTATTATTCTTCGATTTGGTTTAAGAGACGGTCATCCTAGAACACTTGAAGAAGTTGGTAAGATTTTTAGTGTTACAAGAGAACGTATCAGACAGATTGAAGCAAAAGCCTTAAGAAAGTTAAGAAATCCCGTTAGAAGTAAGAAAATTAAAGACTTTTTAGGCGAGTAAACTTAACTAAAAAAGAAAAAATGCATATTAAACTTAATTTTGTTTGACAAACGTGTCGAAATAGTTTATAAAATTAAGTAGAGATTAATGAGGGTACAAGGAAGTACATAGGTAAAATAGCTTATGGTTCTTTGTGCCCTTTTTCGTTTATTATAAAGAATATTTGTTGAGATGATAAACAAAGAAAACAAACCATAAGAGCTATTGGTAATGTCTTTATAATAAACTCATTGATAGATAAATTAAGGAGGAAAAATCATGGATCAGAATGTACTATTCAAAGAAGCTGAAGAAAATGGACTATATGATTCTCGTTTTGAACACGATAACTGCGGTATTGGAGCTGTAGTAAACATTAAGGGAAAAAAGAGTCATGAGACAGTTGAAAATGCACTTAAAATTGTTGAAAACCTAGAGCATCGTGCTGGTAAAGATGCTGAAGGTAAAACAGGTGATGGTGTTGGTATTATGCTTCAGATTTCCCACAAGTTTTTTAAGAAGGTAACAAAGCCATTAGGTTTTGATATTGGAGAAGAAAGAGAATATGGTGTGGGAATGTTTTTCATGCCACAGGATGACTTAAAGCGTCATAGAGAAATGAAGATGCTTGAAATCATTACTGAAAAAGAAGGCCTTGAATTTTTAGGTTGGAGAGAAGTTCCTGTTCATCCTGAAGTATTAGGTTCAAAAGCTTTAGAATGTATGCCTTATATTATGCAGTGTTTTATTAAGAAACCTGAAGATGTTGAAAAAGGATTAGCATTTGACAGAAAACTTTACATTGTAAGAAGAGTTTTCTCACATAGTAATGCCGGAACTTATACAGTGTCAATGTCAAGCAGAACAATTGTATATAAGGGGATGTTTTTAGTTGACCAGTTAGGACCTTTCTTTGCAGACTTAATGGACAAAAATTATGAGTCAGCAATTGCTTTGGTACATTCAAGATTCTCAACAAATACACAGCCAAGCTGGAGAAGAGCTCATCCTAACAGATTTATTGTTCACAACGGTGAAATCAATACAATTAGAGGAAATGCTGATAATATGTTAGCCAGAGAAGAATCAATGACTAGCGAATACATGGAAAGTTCATTACAGAAGGTCATGCCTGTAGTTGATGTAAACGGTTCAGACTCAGCAATGCTTGATAATACATTAGAATTTTTAGTAATGAATGGTGTTGAGCTTCCTTTAGCAGTAATGATGTGTATACCTGAACCATGGGAAAAGAATGATACAATCAGCCAGTCAAAGAGAGATTTTTATCAGTATTATGCAACAATGATGGAACCATGGGATGGACCTGCATCAATACTTTTCTCTGATGGTGATTACATGGGAGCAATCCTTGATAGAAACGGACTTCGTCCTTCAAGATATTACATTACAAGTGATGACCAGTTAATTCTTTCATCAGAAGTAGGGGTACTTGATATACCTGCTGAAAAAATAGTTGTAAAAGAACGTCTCCGTCCGGGCCGTATGTTACTGGTAGATACAGTTAAAGGAAAATTAATTGACGATGACGAATTAAAAGAAAGCTATGCAGCAAGAAAACCATATGGTGAATGGTTAAACAACAACTTAGTTTATTTAAAAGACATTAACATACCAAATGTAAAAGTAGAAACTTATGACAAAGAAGAACGCCAGAGATTACAGAAAAACTTTGGTTATACATTTGAAGATTTAAAGAGAATTATTCCAATGGCAAATAATGGAATTGAAGCTACAAAGGCAATGGGTAAGGATACACCACTTGCAGTTTTAAGTGATAGAACTCATCCATTATTCAACTACTTTAAACAGTTATTTGCACAGGTTACAAACCCGCCAATTGATGCAATTAGAGAAGAGATTGTAACGTCAACATCTGTTTACATTGGAAAAGACGGAAATATATTAGAAGAGCAGCCTGAAAACTGTAAGGTTCTCAAGATTAAACATCAATCCTTACAAATACGGATATTTTAAAATTAAAGAACATTAACAAGCCGGGATTTAAGGCAGCAGTTGTACCAATTGTTTATTACAAAGGTATAGATATTGAAAAAGCTATTGAACAGGTATTTGTGGAAGTTGATAAGGCTCATAAAGATGGAGCAAATATTATTATTCTTTCAGATAGAGGAGTAGATGAATATCATGTACAGATTCCATCACTTCTAGCAGTTTCAGCTGTTCATCAGCATTTAGTAAAAACAAAGAAGAGAACAACATTATCATTAGTTCTTGAAAGTGGTGAACCAAGAGAGGTACATCATTTTGCAACATTGTTAGGCTATGGTGCCAGTGCAATTAATCCATATCTTGCACACGAAACAATCAAGCAGATGGTTGATGAAGATATGATTCAAAAAGATCCATATGCAGCAATTGATGATTACAACAAAGCTATTTTAGGTGGTATTGTAAAAATTGCATCTAAGATGGGTATTTCAACAATTCAGTCATATCAGGGTTCACAGATTTTTGAAGCTATTGGTATTAGCAAAGAAGTAATTGATAAATACTTTACAGGTACAGTTAGTAGAGTTGAAGGAATTACAATGAAAGATATTGAAGATGGAGTTGAGGAACTTCATTCAAAGGCATTTGATCCATTAGGATTAGATGTAGATTTAACATTGGAAAGTAATGGCGAGCATAAGCTTAGAAGTGGTAAGGAAGAACATAAGTATAATCCGGCTACAATCCATACTTTACAGCAGGCTACATGGACAGACAATTATCAGTTATTTAAACAGTATACACACATGATTGATGAAGAAATGGCACCATTCCATTTACGTGGATTAATGGATTTCAATTATCCTGAAAATGGTGGCATTCCACTTGATGAAGTAGAAAGTGTTGAATCAATTATGAAGAGATTCAAAACAGGTGCAATGTCATACGGTTCTATTTCGCAGGAAGCACATGAAACAATGGCAATTGCAATGAATATGATTGGCGGCCGTTCAAACTCAGGTGAAGGTGGAGAATCAATTGAACGTTTAACAATTGGAGAAGACGGTCTTAACAAATGTTCAAAAATTAAGCAGGTTGCTTCAGGACGTTTTGGTGTAACATCAAGATATCTTGTAAGTGCCGAAGAAATACAGATTAAGATGGCTCAGGTGCAAAGCCTGGTGAAGGTGGACATTTACCAGGTAAGAAAGTTTATCCATGGGTTGCTAAAACAAGATATTCAACACCGGGTGTAAGTTTAATTTCACCACCACCACATCATGATATTTACTCAATTGAAGATTTAGCACAGCTTATTTATGATTTAAAGAACTCAAACAGAGATGCAAGAATTTCAGTTAAGTTAGTATCAGAGGCAGGTGTTGGTACAGTTGCAGCAGGTGTTGCAAAAGCAGGTGCTCAGGTAATTTTAGTTTCAGGTTTTGATGGTGGTACAGGTGCCGCTCCTGAAAACTCAATTTACAATGCAGGACTTCCTTGGGAATTAGGTTTGGCAGAAGCACATCAGACATTAATTGCAAATGGTCTTAGAAATAAGGTAGTTGTGGAAACTGATGGTAAATTAATGAGTGGTAGAGACGTAGCAATTGCAGCTATGCTTGGTGCAGAAGAATATGGTTTTGCAACAGCTCCACTTGTAACTATGGGTTGTGTAATGATGAGAGTTTGTAACTTAGATACATGTCCTGTGGGTGTTGCCACACAGAACCCTGAACTTCGTAAGAGATTTAAAGGAAAACCAGAATATGTTGTAAACTTTATGAAGTTTATTGCAGAAGAACTTCGTGAATATATGGCAAAACTTGGTGTTAGAACATTAGATGAGTTAATTGGCAGATCAGACTTACTGAAGGTTAAAGACGGAGTAGACCAGAAGAAAGCAGCAGAAGTTGATTTAAGCAAGATTTTAAGCACTGACTTTGCACAGGAAAGGGTTAACTACAGTAAGAAGAATGTATATGACTTTAAGCTTGAAAGCACAAAGGATATGACAGTGCTTCTTCCAAAAATGAAGAAAGCTCTTGATGAAAAGAAAGCAGCTTCAGTTGAAGTTAATGTAACAAATATTGACAGAGCATTAGGAACAATTTTTGGCTCTGAAATTACAAAGAGATACAATGACACATTACCTGATGACATGTACACAGTTAAGTGTACGGTGCCGGAGGTCAGAGTTTTGGTGCATTTATTCAAACGGTATGACAATGGAACTTACAGGTGATAGCAATGACTACTTAGGTAAAGGTTTATCAGGTGGTAAGATTATTGTTAAACCACCAAAGGAATCTACATTTAAGCAGGATGAAAATATCATTATCGGTAACGTTGCATTCTATGGGGCAACAAGTGGTAAGGCTTATATTAATGGTGTTGCAGGTGAAAGATTCTGTGTAAGAAACTCAGGTGCAACAACAGTTGTTGAAGGTGTAGGAGATCATGGATGCGAATACATGACAGGTGGTCGTGTAGTCGTAATCGGTAAAGTTGGAAAGAACTTTGCAGCAGGTATGAGTGGCGGGGGTGGTTTTTTTCTTTATGATAATAATGATCTTTACAGAAAGACAAATAAGTCACTTGTTTCAACAGAAGAATTATCAAACAAGTATGATGTATTAGAACTTAAGGGAATGATTGAGATCATGTTAAGTATACTAATTCAGTAAAAGGTAAAGAAATTCTTGATAACTTTGAAGAATACTTACCTAAGTTTAAGAAGATAATTCCATATGACTATAAGAAGATGCTAGAAACAATTGCAAAAATGGAACAGAAGGGATTAAACCCTGAACAGGCACAGATAGAAGCGTTTTACGCAGCAACAAGATAGGAGGATAAAATAATGGGAAAGCCAACAGGATTTTTAGATTATGAAAGAGAAGAAGCTAAAGCAATTTCTCCGAAAGAAAGAATAAAAAACTTTAATGAATTCCATGAACCTCTATCTGTTGAAAAACAGAAATGTCAGGCTGCAAGATGTATGGATTGTGGCGTGCCATTTTGTCAGAACGGACAGGTTATTGCAGGTATGGTATCAGGTTGTCCTCTAAACAACCTGGTTCCTGAATGGAATGATTTATTATATATGGGAAATATGGAGCAGGCATATAACAGACTTCATAAAACAAATAATTTTCCAGAATTTACATCACGTGTTTGTCCTGCACTTTGCGAAAAAGCATGTACATGTGGACTAAACGGTGATCCGGTTTCAGTAAGGGCAAATGAACATTTAATTATTGAAAATGCTTATGAAAAGGGATATGCAAAAGCAAAGGCACCGGCAGTCAGAACAGGAAAAACAGTAGCTGTTGTTGGTTCCGGACCATCAGGACTTGCAGTTGCAGATCAGTTAAATAAAAGAGGTCATAGTGTTACTGTTTTTGAAAGAGATGACAGAATCGGCGGTCTTTTAATGTATGGTATTCCAAACATGAAATTAGAAAAGCATGTTATTGATAGAAAAATTGCCATTATGAAAGAGGAAGGCGTTGAGTTTAAAACAGGTGTAAACGTAGGAAAAGATGTTAAAGCAAATGAGTTATTAAAGAAATACGACAAGGTTGTATTAGCTTGTGGTTCAAGACATGCAAGAGACATTAAGGCACCGGGAAGAGATGCTAACGGA
>ERZ859980.637-NODE-637-length-20310-cov-1.769143_pt1 | contig 20310 bp, 22 predicted proteins | sample MGYA00509984_ERZ859980 | MGnify/ENA primary metagenome ERZ859980 (study PRJEB30046, sample SAMN00715173) | human gut metagenome | study: EMG produced TPA metagenomics assembly of the A metagenome-wide association study of gut microbiota in type 2... | reverse complement strand
CACGTTTTGTTCCATCTGCATATGTTACTTCTATTTTTCCTCCCTCTAATGATAAACTATCTCCGTGTCCATATGTTGTTTTTGTTGGTGCTGTTATTTCTATTGTTTGTGCATTATTATGTACTTCTACTTCAAAAGTTTTAACTATTTTTTCTGGAATTTTTGTTCCATCTGATAAAACATAATTTGTGTCATAAGTAACCGTTATTTGTTGAGTGCCAATTTTTGTTTTATCATAACCAGATATCATTGCACTAGTTAAATTTACATTTTTAATAGTAGTATCTTTATAAACAAGTGTTAGCTTTCCACCATTTAAATTCAAATCTGTATTATAATTATAATCAAGTTTTGTAGGTGCTGTGATTTCAGATGAAACAATGTAGTTATATGCTTCAACATCAATTGTTGAATCTGCATTCTTTCCACCAAAACTTACTGTTAAATTTTGTTTTACACCTGTTTTTGTATTATCAAAATTTGAAACTTTAACACTTCCATCTGGTAAATTAATAGTAGTAGAATTTCCACTTGCTAATAAAACCTTAACTTTGGCACCTGTTAAATTTAAATCTTCTCCTCTTTTATATACAGTTTTTGTAGGCTGGCTAATTAAGCTAACACTACTAATTGTATCATTTACAATAATTGTTTCATCAGCTGTTTTATTTTTATAAGAAAATGTAATAACCTGAGTTCCCTTAATTGGTACAACTCCATCAGCTGATGTTTTAGTAAATTTGTTAGAATTTACACTAGCTACATTTTCGCTAATTGAAACACCATCACTAGTGCTTGTTAAATCTTCTGTTGCTCCACTTCTTTTGGTTGCTGTAAGTTTTAAACCTGTGAAATCTAAGTTATCTCCGTGGCTATATTCAATAGTATTCATAGGAGATGTAACTGCTAATGAATCAACAGGATCATTTACTTTAATATTAAAAGTTGTTGTTTTGCCAGAATAGCTAATTTTAACAACATTATTATTAATATTTGCTATACTTCCAGAATCTATACTTACTTTAGGATCAGTCATACTTACATCTTCGGTACTGTTATCACTATAAGTAACTGTAATAACACCACCAGCTAAATTAACTGTATCTCCATGATCATATTCAGTTTTACTTGGTTCGTCTTTAACTGCTATTGATGTAACAGTCTTACTTTGCTCTGCAAATCCATCAAACTTTAAGTATGACGAATCTGTAGTGTTCTGTTGAGTTGGATTTCCATTTTGTTCATCTGCATCCCAAATAAGCTTAAATCCGTCTGTAGCTGCAGTTGGACTTAATGAAAATACATCTGCTGTTAAATCATCATCTGTTAAAGACTCATCTTTCAACCTAAATGTCATTGTATAAATAAGCATATATCCATTATAAGTACCAGAATCATCTGGACCATAATCAATTGGATTTCTGGTGCTCCTGTGTTTGGTATTAATCTAAATGTCGAAGCTTTTGTATCAAGATATGATGTTGATGTCATAAAACTTGTTGCATATGCTGACTCTTGATTTATTGATTGTGCCAATGATGTAGCTTTCTTTTTAGTTCCCTTATTTGCTGGTTCAATTTTGGTTGAATCATATTTAAGTTTTAGGTCAAACATATAAGGCCAAAAATCTCCAACAAATGCAAATTGCACCTGAAACCATTTTCCATTTGCACTAGTTTGAATATCAGTGCTTTTTCTTATTACAACAGCTGGAATTTGTGGTGTAGATGCAGCTTTTGAAACTGTCATAAATAATCCCAATGGAGAAAATACCTGTGATAAAATCATTATAGTTGTAATTAATGCTATTATTTTTTTACTAAAAACTTTCTCTTTTTCCATTTTTACATATCCTTTCTTATTTTTTATATTCTTTAACTGTTTTCATAGTGTCATAATAAATGTTTATATATGTAAGATCTTCACCTTCTATTATTCCGTCCTCATTCAAATCATACGATAAATTATAATTTTCATTATCTGACATAACATCATAATAAATATTTATATATGTAAGATCTTCACCTTCAACAATTCCATCCTTATTTACATCACCGTGGTATTAATTCAACATTATCCAAATCTATTTCATCATTTTCATTTACTTGAATTGTTGTAACAATGTAATCTAAATAAGCAACTTTATCAATTAACACATCATAGTTTCCAGGAATCACCTTAATTTCATATGTTCCATCTTCATTTGTTTTTTTATTTAATACAGTTTTATAATTATCTAGCTCATCGTGGCTCGATATGTTTTCCCAATCTATTTGATCTGAATTGTTGTATACTTTCACATCTGCAATATGAACATCATTTGAATTAACTGTATGTATTGAACCTTTAATAGTTCCATATGGCCTATGAATTGTTATTTTGTACGTTTTAGTTGTAACTTCATCTTCTGCCGTTACTTTCAGCTCTATTACTGTATCTGGTTCGCCTAATTTATTTAGTACTATTTCGTTTTTTAAATCGTCCAAACTTGTTTCTTCATATACAATTGTTGAACCATCATCTTCAAAAACTAAATTTCCATTTTCATCGTGTTTAGGTTGCTTAATTACTATAGAAGATTTTTCATCATCTTTTGTCACTTCCAAATTGACTTTATCTACATATTCAAGCAATTCGGTTGTATATTCTAATGTATTTTTATCAAAGCTAGGATTTAAAACATATTCTTTGTAATTTTCATCATCTTCATTACCATTGCTTAGTTTTATATTAGATAAATCTGCATTTCTTGATGCCGATTTATCTGTAAAACGAAATGTTGACTGATTTTCGTAATATGTACTACCATCTATAATTATTTTTATTCCAGTTTTGGGCGATGTTGTATCTGATGTTTCCAATTTAAAACTACTAATATCAAATTTACTAATGTTGTTCTAAAACTTAGTGTTCCTAATAAAACACTTCCAGATGAATCAACAATCATTCCAACATTTTCTTTATTTTTAATATGTTCAGATTCTGAAATTGGCGGATTGAACGAAACAACCGCTCTCATTCCTCCTGTTGAAGTTCCTGTGTATGGAACTGTAAACAATTCCAAACAATCAGAAAATTCAGATTCAAACTTAAAAAACTCAGTTTCATCATCTGTATAATCATTTGTAGTTATATTAGATGGTGCAAAATGTGTTCCATCATAAGAAAATCTAACATCAAACCCTTTAAACTCAATTTCATGAGCCCAGAGCTCGAATATAACTTGTTTATCTTTGCCCTCAATATTAGTAACTTTAACTGCCCTCAATTCAAAAAATTGATCTTCTGTTGGCTCTACTAATTTAGATTCGGCAATTGAAACATTGCAAAAACATATACATAAAATTATTAAATTTATTATGGTAGCAATTATTTTTTTCGACACTTTTTGCAACCCAATTACCTCCTATATAAAACTTTTATAAAAATTATATAAAAAAAAAATAACAAGCACAAACGCGCTTGTTACTCATTTCGACAAAATATTACAAACTATTTCTTACGGATTTTCGTATTTCAAATATGTTTTTTTTCAATTATTAAATTTTTATTATTTTAATATTACAATTAATAAAAATAGTTACATTATTATATGTAATATTAATTTCCCTAGCAATTCTTTTTTTTACTGAAAAAAAAATATTTAAACAGATTTCACAATTTTTTTCTATATAATTTTTACTTCATATAAAAATCAGTTAACAAAATAACCAAACTTTTATATTTATGTTTCATATTATAATAACTTTAAATATTACACAAGGTTTTTAATATTTTGCATATGGCATTTTTATAAAAAATTTATTTATCAACCACTACACTATTAACTCTAGTTATTTTATTATCAGATATTCTTACTTCAACAGTATTTTCTTTAGAAGATATATAATAATAAAACTCACCTTTTCGCTCTATCTTTAAAATTTCTAAATCTTTTTCATTAACTTTTTCACCAAGTTCCTCAAATTTTTTTCGAGCAACCTTTAGAGCTTTTTTCTTTTGCTCATCGTCATTTTTATTACGGATTTCTGAAGTTTGACTACTTTCATCACTTTTTGGCTTAAAATTGTCCTTTAATGTAAAAAAAGCTGTAACTCCAATAATTCCTAGTACAATTGCACATATGACAATTTTAACATTTCTTCTTCTGTTATTCAATTTTCTAATTTTACTTATTCTTTCGTTTTCTTCTTTCATATTTTTGTATGATATATTTTTATAAAATACTCATACTTTCCTCCTTTTCTAAAATATAAATTTATTATAACAAAGGAGTTTTGTTTTGTAAATAAATCGCCTAACAATATTTTATTTAAACTGATTTTTAACTTGCTTAATTTCATCTTGAGTAGCCTGTTCTACTGGAGTATAATACCCATTTGCCATAGCAACTTTAAATAATTCATATTGAAAACTTTCATCATTATTACGGATTTGCTGAATTACTTGCCTTATTTGTATATTTTCTGTTTCTGCTATAACATTTTGATATCTGCTTAACATCATTTTAATATTACTCAAAACATCGTTAACCATAGTTTTTTCATCCATTTTTACTTTCCTCCCACTTATAAATATAAAACTTAATTAAATAATAAAATTCTATAAATAACCATTACTATTCATTAAAAAAACTCAATAATTTTTGTTTTGTATTTAAAGCATCTTGTGCTGATTTTTTGAAAATTTGCTTAATTTGTGGATTCTCTGCTTGTGAAGCATATTTATCAACTTTTTGTATAAAGTTTCATTATGCTCTATTAGTGACTTTAAATTTTGCAATTCAACCTGATTAAAATTTGACATACGCTCTCCTTTACTAAATTTATATATATAATTTCATTTACATATTATTATCTTCAAAAAATAAATTTATATACAAAAACCCCATATCAATTGAAAATACTACATTTTTTTATTGAAAAACGCCCCAAAATATGATATTATTGGTTTACTATAATTTTTTATTTAACCAAAACTTTTGGGGTTAAAAATTTATAGTACAAATTTTATAGAAAGGATGATAATTGTGATGAACCGGACTAATAAATCTTTTATGGACCGCATCTCTGACAGTATCTGTTCCGCACAAGATGTTAAGTCAACATTTGTTTTAGCAGAAAAACTTGCAGTTATTGACGGTGGAAGACTTCTCTCACTAGACTACCTCGTTTCATCAATACTATTTTATTACGATGAAGTATTCCCTAATAGTTTAGTAATCAAATTGTTTCCAGCAAAAGACTATTATGCACAAGTAATAAAAGATTCAGCACCTGAAATATCTTTTGTAAATCTTACAGACGAAGCACCTCAATTAGGCTTAAACTTTTATACGCCTGATATTCAAACCACACTATTCAATCGTATTCTAACAATTAAGACCACACTCACCGTTCCATTACTTCTGTTTACAATATGTGATATCTGCGAAAAAGAAGACTTAACACGACCACCAATACTATGCAAAGACAAGAAAAAATTCGGGCAACTATACACACATTTAAGCAAAAGTTGTGTCTATATGTATGCATACAAAAACAAGCTCGATATTCCAAGCGGGACCGACATTACATTCAAAGCAGCACGAAATGAGTATGACAAAATCATCGGAAGGACTGAAGAAATCAACCATATCTTGAGAATTCTCTGCAAAAAGACGAAAAATAATCCATTACTTGTTGGAGAACCTGGAGTTGGCAAAACGCACATTATTGAGGCCCTTGCGAAGCTTTTTACACAAGGACAAGTTCCAAAAAAATTGCTTGGCAAAAAAATTATTAGCCTCAATGTTACGGAACTCGTATCCGGAACAAAATACAGAGGAGACTTTGAAGAAAAGGTTAAAAACTTTTTGGAAAAGATCTACTTGAATGACGCAATAATTTTCATCGACGAAATTCACGCAATATGTAATAACGTTTCAATTGACTCAAATACTCTGGGAGAAATGCTAAAACCATACTTGCTTGATTCCAATTATTGCATTATTGGAACAACAACGGTTAAGGAATACAGACGCATCGAAAAGGATCCTGCACTAGCACGGCGTTTTGATGTAGTTTATATTTCCGAACCATCAGTTACTGAAACCATTGAAATACTTCGCGGATTGAAAAGAAACTATGAAAAATTTCACTCAATTACAATTACTGACAAAGTCATTGAACAATGCGTGAAACTTGCGGATCGTTACATTTCTGCAAGCAATTTTCCAGATAAAGCTATCGATCTTTTAGACGAAGCTTGTGCAAAAAAAGAATGCGACCGGAAAAATGGCAAAAACCTGTTATCCGTAAACGACCTCTATGCTGTCATAACAGAGAAAACAGGAATTTCGTTACTTTCATCCGAAAAAAAAGACATCTTCAAACTGGAGAAAACTTTAAAAGCCAAAATTATTGGACAGGATTATGCAATTTCAGAGATCATTCGAGCACTAAAGCGCTCCGCTTTGGACTTGCAGGATGCCAACAGACCAATCGCAAGTTTTTTATTTGCTGGAACAACTGGTGTAGGCAAAACCGAAACCGCAAAAGTTTTAGCAAATGAATACTTTGAAGATCCTAAGGCTCTCGTTCGTTTTGATATGAGCGAATACCAAACACAGGAAACTGTGCAGAGACTAATCGGATCCGCACCCGGATACATTGGCTATAACGAAGGCGGCCAGCTCACAAATGCAGTAAAAAACAGACCATACTGTGTGGTGCTATTCGATGAAATTGAAAAGGCACATCCAGACGTACTCAATATTCTTCTTCAGATTCTTGATGATGGAAGACTTACAGACAACTCTGGAGTAACAGTAAATTTCAAAAATACTATAATTATTCTGACAACAAACATTGGAGCAAAATCGGTTCAGACCCAATCACTTGGTTTCGGATCAGCAACTCCAGCAGACAACGAAAAAACTGTTATAAGCGAAATTAAAAAAACGATTCGACCTGAACTCATTAATCGACTCAGCAATATTGTAGTATACAACCAGTTAACCACGGACGACTGTGAGAAAATTGTTGACATCTATTTGGCCAAATTTCAGAAAAAGCTTCACGCAAGAGGAATCAGATTCTTCTATTCCGAAAAACTTTCTCATTCTTTGGTTCAAAAAGGATATGACAAAACATACGGAGCACGTGAACTACGACGTTTATTCGAAAAAATCATTGTGGACAAAGTTGTAGACTTAATTTTAAGCACAAATACAACAAATATTCTCATTGATTCGGATTTTAATGTTTCTATTTAATCTTTCTATAAAAAGTACTAAAAAATCATACAAAGTTTAAATAAAATTTGTCAAATTAGGGACGAGGTAAAATTTCGAGTTTGCTTGAATTTTTTACCCCGCCCCATAATTTTATTATTAAACTTTTTACACTGCCCACATATCTTATTTTTCCATTGCTAAGGTTATCAATTTATCTAGCAATTCACTATATGATAATCCACATTTTTCAAACAATTGTGGATACATACTTATTGTTGTAAAACCTGGCATTGTATTTATTTCATTTAAATAAACTTTATTTGAATCTTTATCTACGAAAAAATCTACTCGTGAAAGACCTTTTCCGTCTACTGCTTTAAATGCTTTAACTGCCATATTTCGTATACTTTCAGTTTGCTCTTTGCTTAAATCTGCAGGCATTTTTGTTTTTGATTCTGGATTTGAATATTTAGCATCAAAACTATAAAATTCTTCTGCCGGCAATATTTCACCTAAAATAGATGCTTCGACATCCTCGTTTCCAAGAACCGCACATTCAATTTCTCTGGCGTTAATTGATTCCTCTACTATTATTTTGCTATCAAATTGAGATGCATATTCTATAAATTTTTCTACCTCTTCTAAGTCATGAGCTTTATTTACACCAACAGAAGAACCTGAATTTGATGGTTTTATAAATACTGGTAATCCCAATTTTTTTTCAACTTTTTTACTTAAATCTTTTATATTTAATTTAATTTCGTTTAAAGATTCATCCACAAAAATGTATTCTTCTTTTCCTTTTTTTACATACATATGTTTAACTTGTGGAATTCCAGCTTTTTCCAAAATTACCTTTGTATATGCCTTATCCATACACACACAAGACCCAAGTACTTTGCAACCAACATATGGAAGTTTTAATAATTCAAATAATCCTTGTATTGTACCATCTTCACCATATAGCCCATGTAATACTGGAAAAACAACATCAACCGATTTCAATTTTTGTAATACATTTTCAATTTTAGAAATTTCAGTTGGCTCTTCCCCAACTTTTAAAATATCAATTGTCTCAATTTTTTTATCATATGAAAACCACTCACCATTTTTATTAATATATATTGGTATAATTTCATATTTATCTTTATTTAAATTTTTTATAACAGCTGTACCAGAAACAACAGAAACATCATGCTCTGTAGACATTCCTCCAAAAATAACTCCAATTTTTAATTTGTTCATAAAATCGCATCCTTTCAAAAAAACAATTTCTTTAAATAAAAATCATAATTCATAATTTTATGTGTTTTTAATTTCAAATAATAATACTATGAGTTAATTTTGTCAATAAAAATTCAATATACCCCCATATTTACAAATACCCCTCTAAGGTATATACTTCATATGGTGGTGATAAAATTGAAAGAATGTTGTAAAAAGAAAACCGTAAGAGGTGAAAATGAAAAAAAATTAATAAACAACAGATTAAATAGAATAGAGGGCCAAATAATGGGAATAAAAAGAATGATACAAAATGATGCATATTGCACAGATGTACTAATTCAGCTTTCAGCAGTAGAAAATGCAACCAAAAGCTTATCAAATCATATTCTTGAAAACCATTTATATTCTTGTGTTTCAAGAGATTTAGAAAATGGCAATTTAGATGTAATAGATGAACTAATAAACTTATTCAAAAAATTTAATAAATAACAATATAAAATAAATTTATAAAAATATATGTATTTGCAAAAAGCAAGACAAAAAGGAGGAAATTAATTATGAATAATTTAAAATTAAATGTAACAGGAATGGCTTGTGGAGGATGCGAAAAACGAATAATAAATGCACTAAGCCAAATATCAGGAGTTACAAAAGTAACAGCAAACCATAGCACTGGAATAGTTGAAATAGAATGTTCTCAGGCTTTAAACAAATCAGAAATAATTGAAAAAATAGAAGATTTAGGATTTGAAGTTGGTCAATAATATTTATATAAAATCAGAAAGGAACAAATCAAAAAATGAAAAAAATAATATTATCTATAGATGGTATGACCTGCAGTGCTTGCTCTAATGGTTTAGAAAAATATTTAAATAAACAAAATGGCATTATAAATGCAACCGTAAACCTGGTAATGGCAAATGCAACAATTGATTATGATGATAATATTTTAAATCAAGAAAAAATCGAAAAATATATAAAACAAGCAGGATTTTCTAGTGCTGGAATATTCAAAGAATTTAAAATTGAAAAGTCCAATAAAAAAGAAAAAAGAAAATTCATCACATTTACAATTTTAGCAATTATATTAATGTATATTTCAATGGGACATATGATAAATTTGCCAATTCCAGCAATACTAAATCCACATATTAATCCACTTATCTACACATCTACCCTACTAATACTAACAATTTTATTTTTAATATATGGATATGATATTTTAAAAAGTGGTTACAAAAATTTAATTCATAGAATGCCAAATATGGATACTTTAGTTTCAATTGGTGTTCTAAGTAGCTTTTTTTACAGCGTTTATGGAATGTATATGACCTTAAAAGGAAATCATTCTTATATAATGGATTTATATTTTGAATCATCAGCCATAGTAATATATTTTGTAAAACTAGGCAGATACTTGGACAAAATAAGCAAAGATAAAACAAAAAGTGCAATTCAAAAATTAGTAGAAATAACACCAAACACAGCAACAATCGAAGAAAACGGAACTGAACGAACCGTAACTTTAGACGAAATAAAAAAAGGCACAATCGTTATAGCCAAACCAGGAGATAAAATTGCCGTAGATGGCGAAATTATTGAAGGAAAAACACATTTAGACGAAGCATTCATAACTGGTGAAAGTAAACCATCTACAAAATCTGTAGGAGAAAAAGTAATAGCAGGAAGTTTAAATTATGATGGAATAATAAAATACAAAGCAGAAAAAATTGGAAAAGATTCAACAATATCAGAAATAGTACGACTTGTAATTGAAGCAAGCAACACAAAAGCACCAATTGCAAAAATAGCAGACAAAATTTCAGGATATTTTGTCCCAGCTGTTATTTTAATTGCAATAATAACATTTATCGCTTATTTATTATTAGGATTTAATGTTTCTACAGCATTAACGACATTTGTAACAATTTTAGTAGTAGCTTGTCCTTGCAGTTTAGGACTAGCAACCCCTCTTGCCATAATAGTTAGTGAAGGATTATGTGCAAGCAACGGAATACTTGTTAAAAAAAGCGAAATATTAGAAAATGCATCAAAAATAAATACCATAGTTTTTGATAAAACAGGAACTTTAACATATGGAAATTTGCAAATATCAAAAATATATAACTACTCAAATTTAACAAACGAAGAGCTTATAAAATTAGCCAGTAGTTTAGAGCACAGTTCCACACACCCCATCTCAAAGGCATTTACTTCATATATGAAAGAAAAAAATATCAATAAATTAACCCCAACAAACTTTCAAAATCTTCCAGGATACGGAATTATTGGAGAGCTAAATGGTGAAACAATTATGCTTGGGAACAGAAAATTAGTTGAAAAATATTCAATACAAAATTCACATATAGAAGATGAAAACACATTATCTTCAGATGGAAACACTATAATTTACATTATAAAAAATTCAGAAATAATTGGACTAATTGGAGTTAACGACATAATTCGCTCAAATGCAAAAGATGTCATAAAAAAATTAAATGACAAACATATGCAAACAATAATGCTAACAGGAGACAACAAATCCACAGCCGAAAAAATAGCAAGAGAGCTAGGAATTACAAAAGTAATAGCCAATGTTCTACCATCAGAAAAAGCAGATATCATAAAAGATTTAAAACTATCCAACAACAAAGTTATGATGTGCGGAGATGGAATAAACGACAGTCCCGCCCTAGCCAACAGCGACATTGGAGTAAGCGTACAAAGCGGAACAGACATCGCAATGGACTCATCAGATGTTATATTAACAAAAAATGATTTAAGCTCAATTTTAAAATTAATTACGATTAGCGAAAAAACAATTAAAAATATCAAACAAAACTTATTCTGGGCATTTTTTTATAATCTACTAATGATACCAATAGCTATTGGACTATTAAAACCAATTGGAATTTCAATAAATCCAATGATAGCAAGTTTAGCAATGGTATTTAGCAGTTTGACAGTTATTTTAAATACATTAAGATTAAAAAAATAAAAAAGTGAAGAAGAAAATTTTGACAAAGAAAAAGAGCGGGCAAGTTTTTTACAACTTGCCCACTCCCCTGTGGTTAGTTAGTTGCCTTCAATGTCTCTAAGCTTCTCCTTTATGACCTCCTTTTCCATTCTCAGATCCTGAAGCTCTTTTTCAAGCCTCTTCAGTTCTTCAGCTCTTGCTACCGAAACTTTTCTCGAACAGCATCACATCGCTCTTTTACTTCCGCGAGTTTTTCAATTCCCGCATCAGCTTTTTTGGCAATTTCAGCGTCGATTTTTCCGATAGTTTCCTGCCATGGTTCATCAGAATTACAGATTTTTTCCGGAGTGATGTTGTTGTCCCCCCAGGTTCTGAATTCCTGAATCACCTTCTCGTATTCTTCATCAATGTAGTCGCTAACTGACACACTTGCGTCACAAGCGTTAAACACATGGACAAGAACATTCATCAAGTCGGCCTCAATCAAGATTCGAGCAATTTCTAAATCGCCCCTTGATTTTTTAACCTTCTTAATGACATCAGTGTCACACTTCATGTGCTTCAGTTGATGAAGTACAGGCTTCTTGTAAACCCGGCAATCGCCGTTATACAAAATTCCTGTATACTCGCCGTTGTGCTTTCCTTTGGGCATTCTCTCGACCTCCCCAGTTCTGAGATTTAATCTCCCTACCGCCGGATACTTTTCCACATTTTCATAATTTTTCATCTTACATATTCCTCCAATAAGATGATCAATTTATCATTTTGCCAGACATCAATTGAAAAAAATAATCTAGCTCAGTACTAAGTACACATATGTAAATATTATTATACCATTTTTCGTTCATCTTGTCAACTTATGTAAAGTATTTTTTACGAATTAAAAAATGTTACGATTTTCCTTTGTTTTGTATTCCTCGAAAAATTCATCTGAAACTGTTTTAAATTTTTTTATTATCTGTTCCAAAGATACATCTTTTGTTGCTTTTATGTGCTCTTCATTTCTAGAATTATTTTTGTATGCTTTGCCCATGAATTCATTTAATTTATTTGTAAATTCCGCCATAAAATATGCTCTATTTTTAATGTCAGGTTTCTTTCGCGTTGCTATATCTTCTATTCTATCAAAAGGGGATACTATCCCTTTGTCTGTTGCCATTAAGTCAGCTATAGTTAAAATATTATCATACTCATTATACTGGTAATTTTCTAAAAATTCGGTTATATCGTCTTTTATAGTATTTTCTTTCCATTGAGGATTACCTCTATTATCTACATAAAATCCATCTTCTGCAGGCTCATTATTGGCACATCTGTTCCCATTTATAAATGAATGAGTTAAACAAGCAACAGCTTCTGCATTCCAACCTAAATCAATAATTTTCTCATACCCTACAATGACATGTTCAAATGAGTGAGTATATTTTCTACCATAATCGTGTAATATTCCTATTTTTTTGGCAGTTTCTGGATTAAGTCCATCTTTTAGAGCTAGCTGACTGCATAATCGCCCTTCAAATAAAGAATGACTTATCCAACTGCTTGTGTTAATCCTTCCGTCCATAATTGTATTGTTTCCTAAATATTGGCCATTATCAATGCATTTATATGCAAGTTCTAGTAACAATTTTTTGTATTCTAACTTAAGACCATTTTTTTGTGTTATTTCATATGCTTCGTCTTCTGTTAATTTTAAGTTATATTTTTTTATAAAAGTTTCTTGAATCAATATAATTAAATTAGATAAATCTTCCTTTTTTATGTCCTTCAAAACTAATAAAAAAGCATCTTCAACGGTATTATTATTTTCGTAATTATATTTCTTTAAATGTTCTAATGCTTCTTTTTTATAATAATCATTTTCAAAATTTAATTTCATTTTATCTTCTCCTTGCAATCAAGTTCTACTTTATTATATCCCATTTTTTTTATAAAAAATTCTACAAAAACTATAGTAAAAAAAAATTTGTAGAACTTTTGTAGAATTTTTGAATTTTAGGCAAAAAAAATAATACCTCGAGAATCTTCCAAACCCTTGGTATTACTTTGGTGCCCTAACTAGACACGTTTGCGAAACCATTAGGGCAAAAAATGTTTATTTTCAACTCTTAATTATAGTTATATCAATAGTTTACAAGTATTATATTTGCAAACTTGTTTTTTGACTATATTTAATGTAACATAAAATAATAAAAATTACAATAGCTAAAAATATTTTTTTGACAAAAAAAGAAACCTCTTTCGAGGAAAAGAAATATTTTTCTTTTTATGTAGGATATTAACCTACACTAACAGTCAGCACAGCAGGATTGACAACGCCATCTCCTTCATAGTCATATTCCTTATTGTGCCATTTGCGAAGCTCTTCACCGTGTTTCCAGACCTGAGATAAAACATTGACTGCACAACTGTACATAAAACCAGTAACTCCATCGATGTCAGCAGCATGGGATGCTTTATCGGCAATTTTTGCAATCGTAACACCTTCGTGTTTAGCCATGAGGTACTGCATGAACTTTGCCCAGTATTCTGCATAGCGAACTACACATGCGCTGTAGCCGTCCTTAGAGTTAACCTCAACAAAATTGTCCCAGACTTTGCGTGCTTCTTCATCTTTGAACTGAAGTTCTTCGGTCTGCATAGAATGCTTAACCAGTTCTTCAACGTTCTGACGGCGGTATCCAACCTTCAATGCTTTTGCCCTTTCTGCACGGTATTCAGGAGTTTTCATGTACTCCTCGCGTTCCTTTTCGTACTTAATGCGATTTTCCTCCATCTTTTCGTTCCAAAGCTGGACGATTTTTTCAGGAGTAGCATTCTTTGCCGTTACCGAGACATATGCTCCGTTAAACTCAAACTCAATAGCTTTCAAGCCATTAAAGTTGGAGCCTTCTTCGAAACAACCAGCAACATTCTTGGCAAAAGAATGGATAGTGCAACCGCAAATAGGGTCAATAACCATAATGCCGTTGTTGAGAGACTTTACGCTAAAAGCCTCGCCATCGTCAAACCGAAAACAAAGAGAACCGTCGCAAGAAAAAACATCTTTAAAACTAACCTGTGTTGCCATAATAATTTCCTCCTTAATTATTGTTGTTTTTTGAAATATGGCTAGCTGACTAATAAAATAAGTCTGCATACCTATATTATACAACAATTTTACATAATTTGCAAATGTATTATGAAAATGATTGATTAAGCCTTTTACAATATCAAATATAATTATTTCTTTTTCAAACTTTTCTTATTTTCTTTTTCTAATTGTTTCAAACTTTTTTTAGGTGTTGGTAAGTCTTCTGGCATAGTACCACCATTTTTTGCAATTACTTCTCTTATATTTTTTCCAATATTATAATGTGTCTTATTTGCTTCTTTTTCGCTACAAATATTATCTTTTTTTAATCTTGATTCAGTCTGTGTGATGCGAAAAAGATTTGCTGCAAGTTCTTCACTTCCCATATTATCTAAAATATCTTCTCTATATCTTAATCCTTTTCTTTTAGCAATGTCATCAGCAGTTTCTCCATTATATAAGCCTTTATAACCTGAATTATGAAATTTATCAAAATTTTTTACGCCTGCATTTTTAGCAGTTTGATTAAGTGAGTAATTTCCTTTTCTAGTTAAATTCCTTTGATAAAATCTTTTTTCATCTTCTGTTAATTCGCTATATTCTTTTTCGCTAATCTCTTGTTTTCTAGTTTGTACTGCAAAATAAGTTTGTGCAAGAGCAATAACCTTTTTTCTAGAATCTCCATTTTGTGCTATTAAGTAGCAAGCATAACGAGTTAATTGATAATCTTGTTGCTCTCTTTGTGCTTCAGAACCTATTTGTACCATTTTGCCGACGTCGGCAAAATGGTCAAACACTGATATATCACTATTTTTGCAGGACTCCATAGCTTTAGAAATAACTTTTTTAAAATTACTCCATTTACTATAATTGAGGCAATTCATTAGTTCTCTAGCATACCAAAATTCAATTCCATTTTCATCAATGTGTTTTATATCTTCAAAAGTTTTATTATTATAATTTTCATTTTTTTCTGGTTTATTCATTGAAAATCATCTCCATTTCTCAATATGTCTTATTTTATTATAGTTTTCTATAAATTACAAGATATTTTGCGAAAATTTGTTTTATTTTTATAAAATATTCTACCTTGCTTTGTTTCTGTTTTTTGTATTCTTTTTCTGTTCTTTCTCAAATTGTTCTTTTTCTTGTTCTATTTGCTCATGTAATTGAACTTGCCTAATTTTATTTACTCTTTGCATTATATTATTGCAAATTCTTATTTCTTCTGTAATTGGAGTAATTTGCTTTGATATCTCTACAATTTCATTTTCTATTATTTGTTTTTCTTCATCTGTTTTAACTCTTTTATGCTTCTTCCAAAGATTTTCTCGTTTGCTCTTTAATGGATTAGCTTTTTCATAAGCTAACTTTTCAAATTCTAATAAGTCTTGACTTGTATTTATATTATACCTTGCTAAAAATCTTGCTTGATTAGAAAATTCATCCATTTGCTTTATCTCTGATATTAATTCAGGTGTCATTCTTGTCATTTTCAATTTTAAGGTATTTTCTGTATTGATACCAAATAATTTCTCATATTGATATATAAGATAGCCAATAGAGCCTTTATTTTTATAATGTTTTTCTTTTTGTTTATTGTAATTTTCATAAGTTCTAGTAATTAGCACCATAGGATTAGAAGAATAGGGGTATAGGGGCTGTGTTTCTAATATTCTTTTGTAAATATTTTCTTTTGAGTATTTGCTTTCAAATTGCCTTTCAATCCTTGTGTTTCTTTTATATGAATCATGCCTTATAGATAGAGAATTATTTTTATCTGTAATTATATAACCTAAATCTTGAAGTATTTTTATAAATTCATTATAATCTTTTGCATTTGCTATTGCATAATCAATAGAATCTTTCATAAGTTCCTTATATAAACTGCTAGTAGCATACTTATTGTATTTCTCTTCTTGTGATAATACATTTAGTCCATATTCTTCACAAAGTCCATCTGATGTTTTTCTCATAATTGCATAATCTTTTTTCGTATTACAAAATCGTTTACCATCTAAAAAGGAAACAGAGTTTAGACAAAGTGGTTATGCAAATTATCTGTATTCAAATGTGTTGTAACTACTACTTGAAATTTATCTCCCCATAGTTCTTCAGCAAGTTTCATACCAATCTCATGTGCTTGCTCTGGTGTTATTTCTCCTTTTACAAAAGATTGTACTGCATGAAAGCATTGTATTCCATCTGTTTTGAAAAATTGCTTTTTTACATTTATCATTTCTTGATATGATGTATCAGGCATACAATTTATACCTGATACATATAATCTTTCTTCTGTCTTTTCTCCGATTTATTGCATAGTCTATTGTAATATCTAGTCTGTCTTTTACTTTCCATATTTTTGTTACTGCCATATTTTATTACCACCCACTAACATTTTTGATTTCTGTGGTATAAGATAAACCTCTTCTAATGATAATATAAAGTTTTGTATTTGATTATATAATGTTGCATATTTATTTTCATTCACATAGCCTTTATACTGATTATAAACTCTTGACATTTGATTTAGGTTTGTTGCCATGCCACGAAGTTGTGATAATGTTTCATAAAATTTTTCGTCTGGTTTTTCTTTTAGCTGATAATCTAAAATTATTTTTCTAAAGAATTCTGATTTATTTAATCCCGATTTTCTTACTTTCTCATTTAGTATTCTATTTTCTTCTTCGTTCAAAAAGATATTTATTTTTATATTTCTATTTCTTATAACTTTTCATCTCGCTTTCTGTTTTTGTATTAGGGTTTGGGACTTGTCCCATTCTTACTTGTATTTGTGGCGTGAGTACAAATACGTTGCTTGCTAAATCAATATTTTTAGAATGTACTCACACTTCATATTTGCTAATTATTCGTGATTTACCGAAAATCAGTTATAAATTAAGATAAATTTTTATACATAAATCAACTCGTTATATATAATTTCTTCTGCAATACTTTTAATAGAGTCCATTGCTGATACCCAAGCTAATTGATTTTTTTGTTTCAATTCTTCTGTTATATCTTCTTTTTTTACTAACTCATTTATCATAAAACCTAATCTTTTTTCGGCTATTTCTTGTACTTCTTTTAGATGTTTATTAAGTGTTCCTTTTGTAGACATTATCATATATTCTGCTTTTTTATTTGTTTTTAGATAGTTTAATCTTGCTCTACCATACTTATTTAATTCTAGTTTTTCTTTTTCTAATACTAGATTTGGCATATAATAATCGCCTTGTTTTATATATTCAATTCCATATCTATTTTGTTTTATCTCTTTATTTTCCATTTAATTTTACCTCCATAATTTTATTTTTAACTAACTTTTTCTCGTTCTTTTACACGAATTTCGCCTATAATATGATTATCTTTTTGAATAGGAAAGCTCTTGTCATTAGCAATTAATTCTACGAGTTTGAATAATCTTTCTCCTTTTTCATTTTTGTATTGCATCCTATAATATTTCTTTTGGTAACCCTTTTTAGGTGCATCTGGTCTATCTAATTCATAGTATGAAACCTCATAATAATCGCTTAATCTGTTCATATATTCTTGTAGTTCTTTCTTATCCATTTGTACTGTTGTAGTAATTGTAGATTCTTCTTTTCCTATGGTGCAAGGAGATGCAAAATCAAACATTCCATATTCTAAAATTTTACAAATTTGCTCAATAAAACTACTTCTAAATTTTATATTTACTAATTCATAGGAGCCTTTTTCGTTTTTATCAATCGTAATATTTTCTATGAATTTTGAAATAAATTCTTGTTTTTCTTCTTTTGTTTTATTACTCCATTGAAGCATTAACATATTATAAAATTCATTAGAACGAATTAATTTTTCCTTTTCTACATCTCTATCAGCCATTATTTGCTGTGGGGAAAAGGTCTGCTTATTTAAGTCTATTGCTTGAATTCTTTTTTCTTCTAACAGATTTAATTTTTCTTTAATTACTCTATATTCTTCAGAGAAATCATTTACTTCTACAATTCCTTTTATATATGCTTCTTTAATTCTATCCTTTTGTTTTTTCAAATTTGCAATTCTTTATCTAGTTTTGCTGTATCTCGTTCTTTTTTATCTGCTAAAACAGGGAAGAAATATTGCTTTACTGTCATATCATATTCTATTAAATTCATAATTAAATCTATTGTTACATCTTCAATTAAATCTTCTCTTAAATATAGCTTACAGTCTGTGCAATGATAATACATATATTTCTTCTTTTTTCCACCTGCTCCTTTGCAAGTCATTAGCTTACCACATTTAGGACAAATCAACTTTTGCATAAAGATATAAACTCTATCTCTGCAAAATGCTCTTTGATTTTTTTCTTTTTGGGCTTGTACCTCATCAAACATGGCTCTTGAAATAATTGGCTCTACAACATCTCTATAAATAACTGGCTCTTTTCCTTGTTCTTTGCCAACTCTTTTAAACCTTTCATAATCTCCCATATAGATTTTATTGTTTATCATTTTCTCTATGGTGGAATCTTTCCAATTTGCTTTAGTAGATGTTGGTACTCGTTCTTCATTTAGAATATTTGCTATTGTTTGATAGCTTTTGCCTTCAAGATACATATTAAATATTCTAATTACCAAATCTTTTGTAGTTTCATCAATTATCATTTTTTTGCCTTTTCTTTTGTAGCCGAGTGGACACCTATTAGGGATATGACCAGATTTTATTGCACCTGTTAAGCCAAATTTTGTTCTTTCACTAACTATCTCAATTTCTAATTGTGATAATACTGTTAGCATACGCACAAAGAATCTTCCGTTAGCAGTCGAGGTATTTACATCATCTCTATCGCAAACGAGGTAGCAATTGTGCTTTTCTAGGTCTGATATTAGCACTTCTAAATCTCTTACAGACCTTGCAACTCTATCTAGCTTGTAGGCTACAATATAATTGATTTTTCCTGCTCTCATGTCTGTTAGCATTTGCTGAAAAGCTGGTCTGTGTTCCATATCTTTTGCACTAATTCCTGCATCTTTGTAAACCTTGAATATCTCATATTCCTTATACTTACAAAGTTGTTTTAGTTTTTCTTCCTGTTCTCCTAAACTAAATCCGTTCTCTTGCTTGATCTTCTGTACTTACACGAATATAAATTCCTGCCTTTTTTGTTTCTCCATTCATTTTTATAAATACTCCTCCTTCCAAATTATGAATAGAAAGGCAACTAAAAAAGTGCCACATAGCATAGGTTTGGCTATTAGCACTTTAGAGTTTTATATTTATTATTAACTATCTCTTTAATTCTTTTAAAAAACACAAATAAACCAATATAGTATAATTTTTTTAAATTCTAAAATGTTTTGCCGTTTTCTCCTATGATATGTATTCTTGTAACTTGGACATTGGATACTTTGTCCTTAAATCTGTTACGTAGAAGTAATCATGTTTGTTAAAGAATAACAATAATTTGTTATTTATGATTACTCTATGGGGCTCTACATACGCTAAATTCGTATGTTCAATTATTCTTAAACACCCAGTTATAATTTCGGGTTGTTGTTTAATGGAGTTTATACGACACGCCCACTTGATTTTAGAGTGTAATTCATCACTCATATTGATTTGTTTTTTGATTATGTTTAACATAATATCACAAAAACCTCCTTTTTTCAATAGTTTAAGTCAAAAAAATTCCAACTCCTAAGAGTTGGAATAAGATTTTTGTGTTCATCAAAATTTTTATAGCCTTAAAATTAAGTTATATCAAGGCTTTCAAAAAGTTCGACGAAAATTGCTTGTGGTGCAGATGGCCGGAATCGAACCGGCACGGTTTATTCAACCGCAGGATTTTAA
>ERZ859980.633-NODE-633-length-20382-cov-8.667142_pt1 | contig 20382 bp, 22 predicted proteins | sample MGYA00509984_ERZ859980 | MGnify/ENA primary metagenome ERZ859980 (study PRJEB30046, sample SAMN00715173) | human gut metagenome | study: EMG produced TPA metagenomics assembly of the A metagenome-wide association study of gut microbiota in type 2... | reverse complement strand
CTTGCAACTGATCCTGTGCCCCACCTTTCCAGGCATCCATGAAAGGAGAAAGGTAGTTCTCCAGTTCCGGATAGGAAGTCAGTATGGTAAACAAATCAGAGTAAGGTTTGTTCAACAGTTCCACGGCATGAGGGAAGCTGCAATAGATACCGTTTTTGTATATTTTCAAATACCAGATTATAGCTGCCAAAAGGATAATAGGAGACTCTACAAAGAAGTCACCCTGTTTTTCAATCCAGGTCTTGTTCAAATTTAACATGATGGTATAGCTTGCTTCGTATGCGTCAGAGATGTCCGTCATGAACTCCGGATTGATGGGATTGCAGCGGTGTGAACGGTGCGGATCATCGAAGTTGATGACGTAGAAATGTGGCTTTACCTTGTATTTTTCCATATTGTGCAACAAGGTATTGTAGGCAATGGTGGAAAGATCATCAAATTTATAATCATAGATATAGACACTGAAACCTTTGGAAATCATCTGTTTGATGTAGTTGTTTACCACTGCGTATGATTTACCGGAACCCGGTGTTCCCAATACGATGGTTGCGCGGAAAGGATTGACCACGTTGATCCAGCCGTCGTTGAGCTTGCCGTCATATTGGAATCTGGTTGGCAGATTGACCGAGTATTCATTCTCCATCAGCCTTGTCTCCTGCATGAAGGATTCGTTTTCCATATTGAACACGTCCTCCATCAGGTTATGCCTGTAAAGCCTGCTGATCCACAGTCCCGCCATGAGCAGGCATAGATAACCGGCTGCGAGTGTCACCACATACAGGGCAGTAATCGCTTCGTGAGGAAAAGGCAGGTCAAGCAGCCACCAGTTCATGAAAAAAAGAACTGCTCCGGCAGTAAGTACCGCCCATATACGCTGCCATGTAATCTTCTCGCCTTTGACTCCGATTGTACCCATACAGGATATGGCCAGCAGAAGAACCGCCATCAGTTTTGTCCAAAGGATACAGCCGAATATACCGGTTGTCCTGTCAAAGTTCATCAGTATCCGGTCTATGACATCCAGATTCAGATGCCAGGCACTCATACTGGGATAGCAGTACACATAAACGTGGACTACCAGAATAAAAATACTGACTGCCCTGCCGAATTCCATAATCTTGGCAAGGGCTCTCAAATCGTCTTCCTGTTGCATAATGATGTAGATGATTGTGGGGGAATCCGTTGTTCCCCCTGTTGTTGATTCATTTTAATTGATCAGATACCGCGTGATTTGCGCTTCTGCGGTTTCTTTTTCCGTTTCATGCGGCGACGGAACGCTTCTTCCTCGTAATCGACTGCCGGATTTGCCTCAAAGGAGAAGATGCCTGCCGCCTGTTCAAGCGCACTGCCTTCTTCCATACGGTGGCCGTACCGTTTCCAAAGTTCCTCCGGACCGGACTGTTGTCTCTCCTGCCAGGGTATTCCTTCCCACCAGTTGACAAGGCCGTTGAATACGTTGGCGGAAAACTCCTTTCCCATACGTGAACCGTTGAACGCCTCACGCCGTTCATGGTCTATGAATGTGACGCCATAGATACGTCTGGTATCGTTCCTTCGGAATACCACATCAATGTGCTCCTTTTTCAGCAGTTCCCTGAATTCCTGTTCCGATTTTGCGTTACGCATGGCCCATACTACCTTGCCGGATATGGCAGGAGCCCATCTGCCTTCCTTGAAGTCCTGTGTATGCCGTAACATACGTTCGGACAGTCCCGTATTTCCGAAACGCTTGCCGAACCTTGCACTTTTTATTGGAGGGCTGACCACTTTCCCACTATCATCTGTAGCCGAATAGATGATACCCGTATAGGGTGTTCCCATGTAATCGCCCCGAACCTGTCGGGCTTCAATGTTCAGTGTGGAAAGCAGTGCGGAATACTCTCCGAAAGTCTGGAAACGGTAGCTCTCCAGAACGGCCTTCAGTGTGTTTCCTATCTGATGGCGTATATCCCCCTGTAAGGCATCTACCTTTTTCAGTTCTGCTTTCGGATTCCGTCTTTCCGTATCCGCACTGTTACGCAGTCCGAATTCCTGTTCCAGTTCCCGGCAGGCTGTCATGGAACGGCGGTGTTCATAGGAGTCATTGATTTTCCTTCCTTTATCGTCAATGCATACACTCACGATATGTACGTGCGTGTTGCAGGTATCGCCATGTCTGTACACGATGAACGGCTGGTCACCATAACCCATTTTCTGCATGTATTTCTCTGCCAGTTCCGCCAGCCTGTCATTGTCCAGCCTGTCTTCCGGTGCCGGGCTGAGGGCGATATGCAGGACCGGCTTATCCGTCCTCCTGTTTGCCGTCAGATGGTTTTCAAATGAAAGGAGAGCCAGACGCATGTCCTCGCTCGGCAGTCCCGGGCGGTCGGAAATCATCCGGTGTCCGGAAAGGATTTCCGCCGTCCCCTGAAATACCTTTTCATGATTATAGGCCAGTGCCCCGTAAAGACTTGCCCCGTGACTTATCTTTGCAACCATTTCTGTTCATATTCTTTGGTTAATGCCATAATCTGCTTGTTGAGCAATATCAGTTCCAGGGTAGCCTTTTCAAGTTTGTAAAGCAGGGACATCGCCCTTTTTTCCCCGAAGTTTTTCTGTACGGCCCTTACGACCTGATTGTAATTGTTGCCTATTGCCTGGAACTGTCTGTAAAATTCCCCGAGCCGGATGTAATAGTCTATGGAAGCCTTGTCCACCTTGATAACCTTCAACTGTTCTGAAAAGATTGATTTCTTGATGAAGATTGTTCTGTCCCTTGCTCCGGATTCCAGAAACAGTTTCTCGAATTTGCTTTTCTCCTGCGCGTTCAGGCGGAAACTGTACTTGTAGTCCGCCGGATCAGTCTTCGTTCTTTTGCCTGTCCTTCTTGCCTGTTTTTTCTCCATGCTTTTCTGCTTTTGGGTTATATTGCTTTCTCCGTCAGATTTTCCGACTTTGGAGGAAAATCCCCCGACCATGAGGGAGGGCAAGTTGGTTTTTGTCGGGCAGAATACTTTCTGTCGGACAAAGACACAACTTGCTCTGTTCGTTTGAACAGAGAATCCACCTCCGGCGGATTGCTGCGCGACGTGAGCGGCGTGCTGCTGTCCGTCGGAAGATGTTCCAAGCCGTTCATCGGTTCTGACTTTGCAAAATTATGACCGTGTAAACAGTTGTGAAATAGCGGATTGTATGACATATAAAGACGTCTGATGACATCTGATGTCATGGTGCAGGCTACATATTACCTGTATGCCTGAAAGACCTTATTTTTGACGCGATTTAAGCGTGCAATATTGCAATAACATAATAACATAACAACATGGTATTGCAATAATATAAGGACATAATAACATGGCAACATAGTATTACAATAACATAAGGACATAATAACATGGCAATATAGCATTGCAATAACATAAGGACATAATAACGTAACAACATAGTATTGCAATAACATAAGGACATAATAACATAACAACATAGTATTGCAATAACATAAGGACATAATAACATAACAACATAGTATTGCAATAACATAAGGACATAATAACATGGCAACATAGTATTGCAATAACATAAGAACATAATAATATGGCAACATAGTATTGCAATAACATAAGGACATAATAATATGGCAACATAGTATTGCAATAACATAAGGACATAATAACATAATAACATGGCAACATAGTATCACAATAGCGTGATGCCATTGTAAGATTAGTGAAAGAAAAAGTGAATATTAACCCCAAAAACAAAAGGTATGAACAAACGTCCGATTCTTGTCGCCTTCAGCAATCAGAAAGGCGGTGTGGGCAAGTCCACGGTAACAGCGGTTCTTGCCAGTTATTTTAATTATGTAAAAGGTCTGAAAGTTGCTGTCGTTGACTGTGACTATCCCCAGTTCAGTCTGGAAAAACTAAGGGGAAGGGATTTGAAGAACCTTGAGAAAAGCGAGTATCACCAGCGACTTTTCTGCCGTCAGTTTGAAGACGGTTCCCGTAAGGCCTATCCAATCGTCACTTCCACGCCGGAGGCAGCCGCAGAGATTCCCGGCAAACTGGAAGGCGACTATGACCTGATATTCTTCGATCTTCCCGGAACGGTGAACTCCCGTGGTGTATTCGAGTCCGTCATGAACATGGATTTTATCTTTACTCCCATTGTAAAGGACCGTATGGTCATGCAGAGCAGCTTATCCTTTGTATCGACCGTTCAGGATTTTATCGGACAGCATCCGGAAGCTCCCCTGAAGGACATACGTTTATTCTGGAACCGTATGGACAGCCGTACTTCCAGGGAACTGTATGTAATGTATAATGCAATAGTGCTCCGTATGGGTTTGAAGGTCTTTGAAACCGTACTTCCGGATCTTGAACGCTTCAACAAGGAAATGACACCTTCTTCTAGGCAGCATTTCCGTTGCACCCTTCTCCCTCCTTCCGAATCACTACTGAAAGACAGCCGTCTTGAGGCGTTTGCCCAGGAGATGGAACGTATCATATTTCCGGGATAAGAACTATGGCAAAGAAAAGAGAGATATTCAAGGTGGATGAGGATGCCTTGAAGGACATGATGGCCAGTGAATCCATTTCCTGCGGTAAATCTGGAACTGATGTCGGTGAGAATGTTCTTCCTGTCACAGAAAAGGAAAAAAATGTGCCGGAAGTAAAGACACAGGGACAGGAAAAGTCCCGCAAAACGATACGCGCCGATCCCAGACTGGAAGAGAAGGTGGAAATGTACAAGGAACTGTTTCTGGACAGAAAGAAGTCCGTACACAGAAAGCAGACCTATATCAGCTATGACATGTATTGCAGGCTGGCCCGTATCCTTCCCCTTCTGAGTGATGACATGAGTGTGCCCGCTTTTTTGGATAATGTGCTGGCACACCATCTTGAGACTTACAGTGAAGAGCTTGGCGAGCTGTTTCGCCGAAAAACCCCAAAAACATTCTGAAAATGATATGGATTGTATTGACTGTTGCCGTATTGGTTTGCGGTCTGCTGTTATGTTGCGTTTATTTACTGTCCAATAAGATTTGTTCACTGAAAAGACAGGTCAGAGAGTTGAATGAGAAAATAGGAATAGCGAACTGCTTTCCCGAATATAGCCGTGTGTATCTGAACGATGCTCCAGTCGGGAAAGGACGTCAGATTCGTATCCGTTGCGGTTTGTATAACAAGGCAAGCCGCCTTATTCCGTTTATGGCTCCCGGCATGAGTGTTTCAGTCTATGTGAGCAATATCGTGGAGGAGCACTTGAAACGCCACGGAGAATTGCTGAAGAATGAACTTGAATGTTTTCTCTATAAGGATTCTTTATGGAAGAACTGATATACTTCTGTGTACGGATTGTCTGTATAGGCTATTTGCTGTACAGCGTGTATGGCTGGAGAAGGCGTATCGAAACTGTTTGTACCCTGCTTTATGGGAAACCTTGCGTGAAGAAGGAAAATAAAGAAGCTGCCGGAACGGAATCTGCGGTTTCAGATGCAGAAGTGATGGGAAGTACCCGTTATGTCTATCTGGACGAGAATGCCGGAAAGACTGCCGCTCCCTTCATGAGCCAGCCACTTGAAAGGAATTTTATCGGTGAGGAGGAGGATGTGCAGCAGGAAGATGTGGAATGCAACCTTCAGCTGGATAAGATGAAACTCCTGCAGGAAGTCCAGGAAGACCTTGATGCGGAGTCTCCCGAAGTGGAATCCGTATCACCTGTTCTGTCCAGCAGGGACATGGAAGTACTCGGCGAATATCTGACACATCAGGATGAAGCCGACCATGAGAAGGCCATGCAGGCAGCTCGTGTCCTGTTCTCCATCAGGCAGACCAGCCTGATTGATGTGTTCCTTTCCAATATGGAGAATTCCGCTATTGTAGAGGAACTGATAGACAGGTATCTTGATGAGGACGGCAATCCCAAACCGTTTAAGGTAAAGGATGGGAATGAACCGTCTGACGAGTGGCGGAAATATATCTGACACCGATATATTCAGGCATCCCGGAAATCTTTTCGGGATGCTTTTTTTATGTCTGTAAGGCTTCCTGAATGACATCTGATGACATCCGGTGACACCTGATGACAGTGTTGTATCACAGCGGTTTAAGCCTTATATATTTGCAGTCGAATTCAACATTTATGTCAAACCCCAAAATGATTCGACAATGAAAAGAAGAATCCTATTTTCAGTATTGTGTGTGCTGGCAGCGGCAGGTGCCTTCGCACAGGGACAGGGTCTTGCCGGCATCAATGAGGCTACCAGCCTTATGACTTCGTATTTCGATCCGGCAACCAAATTGTGTTATGCCATCGGAGCCGTACTCGGTCTGGTCGGCGGTATCAAGACGTATGGCAAGTTCAGCAGCGGCGATCCCGATACGTCCAAGACTGCGGCAAGCTGGTTCTTCGCCTGCATCTTCCTGATTGTGGCCGCCACCATTCTCCGTTCCTTCTTCCTGTAAGCCATGGATTACCGTATCAACAAAGGAGCAGGCCGTCCGATTGAGTTCAAGGGCTTGAAATCACAGTACCTGTTCTTTTTTGCCGGAGGCCTTGTATCGGTCTTTCTTGCGGTGGTTGTCCTGTATATGGCCGGTGTCAGCCAGCTGGTATGCCTGTCTTTCGGGGCGGTATCCGGTACCCTGGCCGTATGGCTGACCTTCCGCATGAATGCCCGCTACGGTGAGCACGGGCTGATGAAGATGCTGGCCGAAAAACGCCATCCGCGCTATCTGTCAGCCCGTCGCAGAATATTCAGAGCATTAACCAAAAAGAAAAGAAAGAAATGAGAAGTGTATTGAAGGCCTGTGATCTGGAAGACAGATTTCCGATTCTGGCCGTGGAAAACAACTGCATCGTAAGCAAGGATGCGGACATTACGGTAGCCTTCGAGGTCGAGCTGCCTGAACTGTACACGGTGACGGCGACGGAATACGAAGCCATTCACGGTACCTGGATAAAGGCCATGAAGGTGCTTCCTAATTATTCTGTCGTGTATAAGCAGGACTGGTTCGTCAAGGAAAACTACCGGAGCGAAGGAGACGGGACGGAAAGTTTCCTGTCCCGCAGCTATGAGCGTCATTTCAACGAACGCCCGTATCTCAGACACCGCTGCTTCCTGTACCTGACAAAGACCACACGCGAACGTGCCCGCCGCCGCAGTGATTTCAGTACCCTGTGCCGTGGCTATATCCTTCCCAAGGAAATCACGGACTGGGATTCGGTCGTGAAATTTCTGGAGGCGGTGGAGCAGTTCGAGCGTATCATGAACGATTCGGGGCATGTCAGGATGAAGCGTCTCAGAACTGAAGAGGTTGTCGGAACGGAAGAATGTCCCGGGCTGATTGAAAGATACCTGACTCTCGGTATGGAGGACACGCACCCCGTATTGCAGGACATCTGCCTTGATCCGGAACGTATGCGCATCGGTGACAAACGTCTTTGCCTGCATGTGCTTTCCGATACGGAAGACCTTCCCGGCAGTGTGGGCACGGACATGCGTTATGAGCGCTTGTCCACTGACCGTAGCGACTGCCGTCTTTCGTTTGCGGCTCCGGTAGGACTTCTGCTTTCATGCAACCATGTCTATTCGCAGTACGTGTTCATCGATGACGCGCAGGAAATCCTGCAACGCATGGAAAAGACTTCACGCAACATGCTGTCCCTGTCGAAATACAGCCGCAGCAATGCCGTGAACTATGAATGGGCAGAAATGTATCTGGACGAGGCGCATACGAAAGGGCTTGTTCCGGTTCGGTGCCACTGTAACGTACTGGCCTGGGCGGAAGACGAGGAAGAGTTAAGGCGTATCAAGAACGATACCGGCAGCCAGCTTGCCCTGATGGGATGCGTACCCCATTACAACACGATAGATACTCCGGTGCTGTACTGGTCTGGTATTCCCGGCAATGCGGGCGATTTTCCGGCTGAGGAAAGTTTCTATACCTTTCTGGAACAGGCTGTCTGCCTGTTTGCTTCGGAAACGAATTACCGCAGTTCGCCCAGCCCGTTCGGTATCCGTATGACGGACAGGCAGAGCGGCGTACCGCTTCATCTGGACATCAGTGACCTGCCCATGCGCAAGGGAATCATCACCAACCGCAACAAGTTCATACTCGGTCCCTCCGGCAGCGGTAAATCCTTCTTTACGAACCACCTTGTCCGCCAGTATTATGAACAGGGTACCCATATCCTGCTGGTGGATACCGGAAACAGCTATCAGGGACTTTGCAGCCTGATTCATGACCGGACACATGGCGAGGACGGTATCTATATCACCTATGAGGAGGACAATCCCATCGCCTTCAATCCGTTCTATACGGATTCCGGGGAATTTGACGTGGAAAAGCGTGAAAGCATCAAGACACTGATACTCACACTCTGGAAACGTGAGGATGAAGCCCCAAGGCGTTCGGAAGAAGTGGCCCTTTCTGGAGCGGTGAACGCATACATCCGCAGGATAACGGAAAACAGGGATGTCAGACCCGATTTCAACGGATTCTATGAGTTTGTGCGTGATGACTACCGCCGGATGATTGAGGAGAAGAAAGTCCGTGAGAAGGATTTTGACATCGACGGTTTCCTGAACGTACTGGAACCGTTCTACCGTGGCGGTGATTATGATTTCCTGCTTAATTCGGACAAAGAACTGGATCTTACCAACAAGCGCTTTATCGTATTTGAGCTGGACAATATCAGCGGAAACAAGGTGCTTCTGCCCGTGGTCACGCTGATAATCATGGAAACCTTCATCGCCAAGATGCGCCGCTTGAAAGGCATCCGCAAGATGATACTCATTGAGGAATGCTGGAAAGCCCTGATGTCCGCCAATATGAGTGAGTACATAAAGTATTTATTTAAGACCGTCAGAAAATATTTCGGTGAGGCCGTGGTGGTCACCCAGGAAGTGGATGACATTATCAGTTCCCCTGTCGTAAAGGAAGCTATCATCAACAACAGTGACTGCAAGATTCTCCTTGACCAGCGGAAATACATGAACAAGTTCGACCATATCCAGCGGCTTCTCGGACTGACCGACAAGGAACGCGGACAGATCCTGTCCATTAATCAGGCCAACCATCCCGGACGTTTCTACCGTGAGGTCTGGATCGGTCTTGGCGGTACCCACTCGGCCGTGTATGCCACGGAAGTCAGCGATGAGGAATATGCCGTATATACCACGGAAGAGTCGGAAAAGCTGGAATTGCAGAAGCTGGCCAAGGAACTGGGCGGAAATCTGGAACTGGCCGTGAAACGCATTGCGGAAATGAGAAGGGAAAGGAAAAGGTCAAACGGTAAAGCATGACGGTTATGAATGACAGTTTTGAATCGGATGAAAGAAAGCGTAAGGAGACAATCGAATGTCTCTACTGGTCCCTGATGAACGGATGGGACATACCGAAGGATATCCGTGAACATTACGGATTTTCAGAGGACTATGAACTGTACCACCGGCTTGAAAGTATGGAACCGGAAGATTACAGGGAAAGAAGGCTCAGAGGTGAGATACCTGATGCCGTGGAGGTCGATGTAAGACTGACACATGCTGTGGAGAAGGTCTTCGAGCGGCTTTGTTCCCCTCCTCCCGTACAGTATCTCGACAAGCTGTACGGGGAACTGGAAAAGCTGGGAGGTTTCATCGCCAACCCGAAGAATATTGACAGCCCTTTCATTAATTCCGGTTTTCTCATGAAATACGGCATTGACCGGAATTCCCCGGATGAAATCAGACGGCAACAGTCAGAAAAGGCCTATAAGGAACTTTATGCCAGGTTTGAAACCATGGTCGGCCTGAAGTCCCCAAACAAAAAGGACGACAACGCTATCCGCAAGGAATGCCGGCAGCCAGCCTGTAAAGAAAGGCTGTCCGGAAAAGCCCGCATCCCGGTCAGTCCGAAGCCAAAGAGACGTAAGATGGGACTTTGAGAGATTCAGTAAAACAAGAACAACATCATTAAAAAAGACAAGACATGAAAAACAGACAGTTGTACAGACTGGCCGCCTGCCTGATCGGGGCGGCATCACTGCTGCTACAGAGCTGCAGTGAGAGCAGGTTTAAGGACTGTGACCGCCTGTGCGGTTCATGGAGCAGTGTGGAAGGCAAGCCCGATGTCCTTATATATAAGGAAGGGGACGCCTACAAGGTGACGGTCTTCGCCCGCAGCGGAAAGACACGGAAGCTGAAGCCGGAAACCTATCTGCTGGTGGAAGAAAACGGTAACCTGTTCATCAATACCGGCTACCGCATTGACATCGCCTACAATGAGGCGGCTGACGTATTGACCTTTTCTCCGAACGGTGACTATGTAAGGAAGGAGGTACGTCCATGAGAAAAAGACTGCTGCTGCTTTGTGCAGGAACCTTTTTTCTTGCCGGACAGATACGGGCACAGTGGGTGGTGACTGATCCGGGAAACCTTGCCCAGAGTATCATCAACATGTCGGACAATATCGTGCATACCTCTTCAACTGCGACAAGTACCGCCCAGAATTTTGCGGAGACGGTGAAGATATACCAGCAGTACAAGAAATACTACGATGCCCTGAAGTCCGTCAACAATCTGGTGAAGGATGCCCGTAAGGTCAGTGAAATCATCCTGATGGTCGGTGACGTGTCGGAAATCTACGTGACCAATTTCCAGAAGATGCTGGGTGACGAGAACTTTTCTCCCGAAGAGCTGGATGCCATCGCTTTCGGTTATACCAAACTTCTGGAAGAGAGCAACGGGGTGTTGCAGGACCTCAAGCAGGTAATCAACGTCAGCACCCTTTCCATGACCGACAAGGACCGTATGGACGTGGTGGATGACTGTTATGTCAGTATGCGCCGTTACCGCAATCTCGTGAATTATTATACGAACAGGAATATAGCCGTGAGTTTTCTGCGTGCCCGCAAGAAGAATGACCTTGACCGTGTCCTGAAGCTTTATGGCAATGACACCTCCAAATACTGGTAGCCTATGGTATTGTTATCCGTGGATTTCTCGAATCTCCATACCATTCTGGAGAGCCTTTACAATGAAATGATGCCCCTTTGTGGGGATATGCTGGATGTGGCCAAGGGACTTGCCGGACTCGGCGCCCTGTTCTATGTGGCCGTCCGTGTCTGGCAGTCGCTTGCCCGTGCCGAACCGATAGACGTGTATCCGCTTCTGCGCCCGTTTGCGATAGGCATCTGCATCATGCTTTTCCCGACCCTGGTACTCGGAACGATGAATACGGTGCTGAGTCCGATTGTGCAGGGAACCCACAAGATGCTTGAGGGGCAGACGATGGACATGCAGCAGTACCGTGAGCAGAAGGACAGGCTGGAACGTGAAGCCATGCTCCGTAATCCGGAAACGGCCTATCTGGTCAGCGATGAGGAGTTTGACCGTCAGCTGGACGAGCTCGGATGGTCGCCCGATGCCATGGCAACCCGTATGGGCATGTATATGGAAGTGGGCATGTACAATCTGGAAAAGAATATCCGTGACGCCTTCCGCAGTCTGCTGGAACTGCTTTTTGCCGCTGCATCCCTGCTTATAGATACGGTAAGGACCTTTTTTCTGGTTGTATTGTCCATCCTCGGTCCCATTGCCTTTGCCTTCAGCGTGTGGGACGGTTTCCAGTCCACGCTCAGCCAGTGGTTCACACGTTACATTTCCGTCTATCTGTGGCTTCCCGTGAGTGACCTTTTCAGCTGTATGCTGGCCAAGATTCAGGTGCTTATGCTGCAGAACGACATCCTGGAGCTCCAGAACAATCCGAACTATTCGCTGGACAACTCCAATTCGGTATATGTGATCTTCATGCTGATAGGTATCATCGGATATTTTACCGTGCCGACCGTGGCCGGATGGATTGTGCAGGCAGGCGGTGGCGGAAACTATAACCGCAACATCAACCGTACCGCGACCAAGGCCGGAGGATTTGCAGCCGGTGCCGCAGGTTCCGGACTGGGAAATATCGGAGGGCGTCTGCGTGGAAAATAAACAGAACAGGAACATAAAAATCATGAAAACAGATGGAATTCAAATCACTGACCAATATTGAAAGCAGTTTCAGACGGATACGCCTGATGCTTGCGGTCTTTGTCGGATGCTGCACGCTTGTGACCGTCTTTGCCCTATGGAACTCATACCGCTTTGCGGAGAAACAGCGTGAGAAAATTTATGTACTCGATGGCGGCAAGTCACTGATGCTTGCCCTTTCGCAGGATCTTTCACAGAACCGTCCGGCTGAAGCCAGGGAGCATGTAAGAAGGTTCCATGAGCTCTTTTTCGGGCTGTCGCCACAGAAGGATGCCATTGAGCACAATATCAACCGTGCCTTGCAGCTGGCGGACAAAAGCGCCTATCATTACTATGTGGATTTTGCCGAGAAAGGATATTATAACCGTCTCATTTCCGGTAATATCAATCAGGTGGTACGGGTGGACAGCGTGGTCTGCGACTTTTCCGGATACCCCTACAGGGCCAGGACGTATGCCCGCCAGATGATTATCCGTGAGAGTAATGTGACGGAACGTTCGCTGGTGACTGACTGCCAGCTTCAGAATACGTCCCGTTCCGATGACAACCCCAACGGCTTTATCATCGAACATCTGACCATACTGGAAAACAAGGACATAAGGAGCGTAGAGCGATGAAAAGGAACCTGACGAGACAGGCAGACCTTCAACTCAGGAGGTTCTGCCACAGACTTACCGTTAAACAGCGCAAGGCCGTTCTCTGGATACTGTTTGTCCCGTTTGCCGCCGCATGTGTCTATACGGCATGCAGACCGTTTATAGGCAGTAAGAACAGGGAGTCCGGAATGGAATTTATGGAAAAGGATTCACTCCGTATGGAGTTCATTCAATCTATTGTAAGAAATGGAGAAAGAAAAAGTCAAGAAAGTAATGGAACGGCTGATGAAACCGTTCAGGCTCCGGTCCTCAAAGGACAGGAAGCCGCTGAGTGAGGAACAGAAACGCAAACGCGCCGGATTTGTAGTGTATCCGCTGATGTTCCTGCTGTGTCTGGGAAGTTTCTATCTGATATTCTCACCTTCCGGGCAGGAACGGGAGCGGCAGGATAAAGGACAGGGATTCAATACGGAAATCCCTTCTCCCGAGGACAGCCGCCTGGAAGGGAACAAGAAGGATGCTTATGAAAAGGCCCTGATGGAACAGGAAAGCAGGAAAAGGAAGACATTCTTTGAAGCTGCGGAGTCCATGTTTGCCAAAGAGGAACGGAAAGACAGTGTTGTCCGTCTTCCCGATAACATTCCACCGGAGAGGCAAACAAACATGGGAACGGAAACAGAAAAAGGCAATGCCGGACCGGTCAGTTCCTCGGCCGGAGCCTACCGTGAGATGAACCGTACGCTGGGAAGCATCTATGAACCGAGGACCGATCCGGAAAAGGAAAGGCTTCTGGAAAGGATTGAGGAACTGGAGCGTATGCAGCAACAGCAGCAGAAACAGGAACCACTGTCAGGCATGGAGGAAAAGATGGCCCTGATGGAAAAATCCTACGAACTGGCCGCCAAATACAATAACCGTCAGGCTGTGGAGACTCCTTCTCCCGTCAGAAAAGCGGAGGACAAAAAAGCCATACCGGTGAAACAGGTTCACAATGAGGTGGTATCCTCGCTTTCCAGACCTATGAGCGACGAAGAGTTCATATTCGCTTTTTCGGGAGAACGCAATGCCGGTTTCAATACGGCTGTCGGCCGGAAGACAGTAACGGAAGGCAATACCATTGCTGCCTGTGTACACGGTACGCAGACCGTATCCGACGGACAGGCCTTGCGCTTGCGGCTTACCGAGCCCATGTCTGTTGCCGGACGTTTCATACCGAAAGGGACCGTACTGGTAGGTGGCACACGCATACAGGGTGAACGGCTGGAAATCATGGTCAATGCCGTGGAATACAAGGGAACTATCCTGCCTGTGGAGCTGGAAGTCTATGATCTGGACGGACAGCAGGGAATCCTGGTGCCGGGTTCACTGGAATATGACGCTGCCAGGGAGATTGCCGCCAACATGGGAACCTCGATGAACAGCAGCATCAACATTTCCACCGATGCCGGGGCGCAGATTGCCTCCGATCTGGGAAAAGGTGTGATACAGGGCGTTTCCCAGTACATATCCAAACGGATGCGTACGGTAAAGATTACTTTGAAGGCCGGACACCGGGTGCTGCTCCATTCACCGGAGAAATGAAATACAGGAAACTATGAAAGAAAAGACAACCATTAAACAAAAGCACATGAAGAAGATTCTGATGATGTTTGCCCTTTTACTGGGCGTATCGGCTGCCTGGGCGCAGCAGAGTAGCGGTGATTATTATGAGGGGCTGACCCGCAAGATCGGTTTCAGCCAGATGATTCCGCCGCACGGACTGGAAATAACGTATGACAAGACCGTCCATGTCATTTTCCCTGCTCCGGTCAAGTATGTGGATCTCGGTTCTACAAACCTGATAGCCGGCAAGGCTGACGGTGCCGAGAATGTAATCCGTGTAAAGGCCACGACACGCAATTTCAGGGAGGAGACCAATATGTCTGTAATAACCGAAGACGGGAATTTTTATACCTTCAACGTGAAGTATGCCGATGAGCCGTTGCTGCTGAATGTGGAGATGTGTGATTTCATTCATGACGGAGAATCGGTGAACCGTCCCAACAATGCCATGGAAATCTATCTGACAGAGTTGGATAACGAGTCACCCCGTCTGGTACGTCTTATCATGAAATCCGTGTATGAGAATGACAAACGCCGTATCCGTCATATCGGCTGCAAGCGTTTCGGCATCCAGTATCTGCTCAAAGGGTTATACACCCATAATGACCTGCTTTATTTCCATACCCAGGTAAAGAACTCCTCGAATGTCCCCTTTGACGTGGATTTCATTACGTTCAAGGTGGTGGATAAAAAGGTGATGAAGCGTACGGCCATGCAGGAGCAGGTGATTTATCCGCTGCGTGCCTATAATTATGTGACACGTGTAAACGGCAGGGATTCGGAATGCACGGTATTCGCCCTTCCCAAGTTTACGATACCGGACGACAAGAAACTGGTTGTGGAGATGTATGAGAAACAGGGCGGCCGTCACCAGAGTCTTGAGGTGGTCAACGAAGACCTGGTGCGTGCGGAAACCATCAACGAACTGAAGGTGCGATGAGAACGAAAGTATTGTATATGCTGGCGTTGCTGCTTGTCTTTTCCGTGGGACAGGCAGAAGCCCAGCGGATTCTGCCAAGGATGCAGGGTGTGGAAATGCGTGGAGGTATGGCTTCCGATAACGGATACTATATGGGAATGACACTTTCAAGTTATGCCAAAGGCGGGAACAAATGGGTATATGGAGCGGAATACCTGCATATGAAACACGGTTACCGTCATGTGACCATCCCTTCGGCGCAGTTTACGGCAGAAGGCGGATATTACCTGAATTTCCTTTCCGATGCGGGAAAAGTGTTCTTCCTCAATCTGGGAGGATCGGCACTGGCCGGATATGAGACGGTAAACTGGTCCGATAAAAAGCTCTATGACGGGGCCACCCTGAAAAACGGCGATGCCTTTGTGTACGGCTGTGCCCTGACGCTGGAGATGGAACTGTATCTTGCCGACCGTGTGGCATTGACAGCTTCCTTGCGTGAGCGTTTCCTGTGGGGCGGAAGTCTCGGACATTGCCATACCCAGTATGGAATCGGCATTCGTTTTATGATAAATTAGCGGGGTATGGAACTGGAACAGATTAGACGGATTTCTCTTGTCGGTTTTCTTGAAGATCTGGGGCATATACCGGTATCCCGTAAAGGAAATGATGTCTGGTTCAGATCACCTTTCAGAAATGAGAGAACCGCATCCTTTAAGGTGGATATGCAGCGGAATGTCTGGTTTGATTTTGGCCTCGGAAAGGGAGGTGACATCTTCCATCTTGCCGGAGAACTGACCGGAAGTACCGGTTTCATGGAACAGCTGGAGTTCCTTTCAGGGAAATCCGGCATCCTTCCCCTCCGGCCTTTACAGGATCGTAAGAAGATACCCCGTGTTTCCGGATTCGAGGACGTGAAAGTGACGGAGCTGAGTCATGAGGCATTGAAAGGCTACCTGAAAGAGAGAGGCATTGATCTGGCCATAGCCGGGAGATTCTGCAAGGAAGTGGCATACGGAATACGGGGCAAACGGTATTTTGCCATAGGCTTCATGAACCGGAGCGGCGGTTATGAACTGCGCAACCCGATGTTCAAGGGCTGTATCTCTCCCAAGGACATTTCCTGTGTGTCCCTGTCCGGAAAGAAACAGGATACGTGCTGCGTGTTTGAGGGATTTGTAGATTTCCTTTCGGCATTGGTATTGCGGACTGTGAAGGACGAGGACTGCCTGGTGCTGAACTCTGTATCCAATCTGGAACGGTCGTATGCCGTTCTGGAGGGTTACGGCAAGATCCGATGCTTTCTTGACCGTGACCGGGCCGGGATTACCGCACTGGAGACTTTGAACATACATTTCGGAAATAAGGTTACGGACTGTTCCGGTCTGTATGATGGATTTAAGGACTTGAATGAATATCTGACAAAAACAAAGGAAAACAAATGAAGACAGAAAAGAATATAAGAAAAGGATTTGGGCTGGCAGGCAAGATTGCCATGTTCTGCATAGGTCTGGTCAGTCTTGTACTGACCTCGTGCGAATCCGAGCTGGAAATCCAGCAGAGTTATCCGTTTACCGTGGAAACAATGCCGGTTCCCAAGGAACTGAACAGGAATGAGACGGCGGAAATACGATGTGAACTCAAAAGTGAGGGCGATTTTGACGGTACGGTCTATACGATCCGTTATTTCCAGTATGACGGGGAAGGTTCCCTGAAACTGGACAACGGTCTTGAATTCAAGCCGAATGACCGTTATCTGCTGGAGGACCGGAAGTTCAGGCTGTATTATACTTCACTATGTGACGAGGCACAGAACTTCATTGTCGTTGTCGAGGACAATTGGGGAAACATGACGGAAATGGAATTTGACTTCAATGATGCAGGCGATGAAGAGACGGATGCCGTGGAAGATTCTTTGTCTGTTCAGGAAGGAGGTGCCCTATAATAACCGTTAGACTTCTAAGGTCAGTACTGCCATTGGTGGTACTGACCATGATGGTAACTTCCCTGCGTGCACAGGGGAATGTGGAAGACTCACGTTGGGAAACGGCTGTCAGGTGTATCAAGAAATATGAAGGATGGCATGGTCCGGAACATCATCCGTATGTTGCATACGGTCACCGTATCAGAAAAGGGGAAAAGTTTCCCGCCAGACTGACAGAAAGTGAGGGAGACAGTATTCTGAGAAAGGATCTGAAGGAAATGTGCGCATTGTTCCATCATCTGGGAAAGGATTCGCTTTTGGTTGCATGTCTGGCATACCAGGTGGGACCATATAAGTTGCTCGGTTATGGCAGGATGCCCAAAAGCACGTTGATAAGGAAACTGGAAGCCGGTAACCGGGACATTTATGCGGACTTCATACGATATTGTCACTATAAGGGAAAGAAGATTCCGTCAATAGAAAGGAGAAGGAAAGAAGAATACAGGTTACTTTTTATATTATAGTTCCTTATGTGAATTAATAATTTGCATTTTAAATACTGCTTTTTCTATGATAAGGCACAGAATATAAGCTGTTTTATTAATTTTGCGGAGATTTTTAACCATTGTATAATTAATTCGTTTAAATGGTGGATTAAAAAATAATAGATATTTAATACCGTAAGAATATGTTTATATATAAAATCCTTTATCCCATCATTACGTTGATGATTGTTATGTTATTGGTAGCCTGTGACAGATATACTACATTATTAGAACAAATGGATATGGCAGAGAATCTAATGAATACCAAACCAGATTCTGCCCTTGCAATATTGGAAGACATTACAGTTTCTAATATTAAATGTAAAGAGATAGAAGCTAGATATGCTCTACTCAAGTCAATGGCATTGGATAAGAACTACATTGACACAACGACTTTCGATATTCTTCAACCGGCTATTGATTACTATATAAAGAATGGTACTCCTGATGAGAAGCTTCGGACATATTATTATCAAGGCAGATTATACCAAAATCGGGGCGATGATGAATCTGCTATGAATTCTTTTATGAATGGCTGTGATTTAAAACAAGAAGTGACTGATTCGTTACTGCTAGCTCATACATTGGTGGCTCAAGGTACTTTGTATTTAAAACAGTACAAGATAAATGAGTTTGTTCGTGATAATGTTGAAGCTGCAAGATTGTATGGAGCAGTCGGCAAAGAACTTTTTGAGATTAAAAGTTATACGAATGCATTTGATGGATATATTATGTTGAATAACAAATCAGCTGCAGACAGCCTTCTGTCTATTTGTATACCTTTGGTACAAAAGAATTCAAGTGGAAAAACATATCTATTTTCTTCTTTACTGTCTTATACTATTGAATTCTGTTCATCTGATGACATCAAGTCCTTTTTAGATGAATATCATGACATAGAGTTGACAACAGATGAGACAATGAATTTTGCCAAAGGATATGCAAAAATTGGTGAGTGTGATAAAGCTATAAATTTTCTATCAGGAATCAATCTAAACACTTCGTCTTTGGATTCTCTCAAATATATCTCAATTAAAATTGAAATTATGGAGAAACAAGGTAATTATAAACAAGCTCTAAGTTTGTATAAAGATTACTCTGTCATGCTGGAACGTTATCAAAGCGAATTGCTTTCGCACGATTTACTGTTCTCTGACAAAAAACATCAGCTTAAGATTGAAAACTTAATTGAAATCCATAATAGAGACCGAATTATTTGGGTAACTTTATGTAGTATATTAGGATTATTCACACTTGTTGGCTGGTTATATTACCAAGATTACCGTAGTAAGGCCAAACGTATTTTGACTGAAAAAGAAAATACGAATTTGAAACTTGAACAAGAAAATCTGCGCAAAGAAAAAGAAAGATTAGAATTGGAACGTGACAAGAAAATATTGGAAACAGAAAATCTTAAATTAGAGATTTCTCAATTAGTAAGTGAACGTGATAATTTAAAGGAATTGCAGAGCAAACTATCGGAGTTTTCACAACCAATACAAGATGTCATCAAGATTAGACTTGATATGCTTAATGGCCTATTAGCAAAAGAAATAACAAATAATGAGAGCTATGCGGAACCATACAATAAGTGGATAGAGACAGTTCATAATGATAAAAAAAAGTTCATGGATTCAACTCGTATTGCTTTCACTGCGTCTCATCCCAAGTTTATGGAATATCTCGAACAGCATGGACTATCAATTGATGAAATTAATTATCTTTGTTTATATGCAATTGGGTTACGTGGTAAAGAAGTTGGAGAATATATCCAGTTAAAACGTCATTACATCATAAGTCATGAAATCCGAAAGAAGCTGGGCATAGACGAGCATGAAACTAATATAGGTCTTTATATCCGCCGACAGTTGAAAATATTAGAAAAGTAAGTTCAGAATCAAAGATGATGAACAATGAGGCTGTGTCAAAACTAAAATTACTACTCCTCAAAATCACATATTATTACTATAATATTTAAAAGGGTCGTATCAAACTCTGTATTGAGTAATGATACGGCCCTTTCTTTACTCTTTTAGGATACTCAAATTTCAAATTATAAGTTCATATTATCAAAAAATGAGTTTTGAACCCTCATTACATTTAAAAACCATTATCCATTCAGTATTTTATTTCTATATCACTCCTTTTTATAACCAAGTCAAATAGTCTGTTAATAGAAAGTCAAAATATTATTATACTGTATCATGAATATTGAGTAATGATAAAGCAAAAAGTCTACTTTGTCATAGTTCGTAAAACTTTGTAGAGTATTGTAAAATTTCCATCCTTGTTAAGGATGGAATCATCTGTAAATCAGCAGGATATTTTTTTATAAGTAAAACTTTTGCCCTTGGTTGAAAACATTATTAGTAATAATTTTGCATCAACAAAAACAAAAAATTGAATATGAAAAGGACAATTATTTTATTAGGGCTACTATTAGTAATGGCTTACACTGCTTTTGCAGAACAACGTGGAATATTTATGAATTTACATGGTAAGATTAATCCTGAAAAAGACATGGAAGTAAATCGTACACCGATGGAACTGCCAATAAAGGTAGTTTATGATTCTGATGTGCACAAAATAGAAATAATCGGAAACGAATCATTGGAAGCCGAGGTTTTTCTTTATAATATAAATGGAACTCTTGAAAGCTACTCTCCAATATTGAATACAGATTTTACTGTTTTAAATCCAGGTACCTACAGTATACAAATACAAGGTGACGGGTGGTATGCTGAAGGAGAAGTCAAAATAGAATAATATCAAGCAATAAAGATTAAAGTCGACAATAATCTAAC
>ERZ859980.630-NODE-630-length-20484-cov-1.594400_pt1 | contig 20484 bp, 18 predicted proteins | sample MGYA00509984_ERZ859980 | MGnify/ENA primary metagenome ERZ859980 (study PRJEB30046, sample SAMN00715173) | human gut metagenome | study: EMG produced TPA metagenomics assembly of the A metagenome-wide association study of gut microbiota in type 2... | reverse complement strand
GGTGCTTTAAAAAAATCTGTTTTTTCTATAAAATCTATTAAATCATTTATTCCTTCTCTATTTCTGTTTTTAATAGTTCTAACTTTTTCTTCTCATAGCTCGTCTCAAAATATCAGCTTCACCTAAGGTATAACCAGCATATTTATTAGCTGCTTGCATAATCTGTTCCTGATAGATAAATATTCCATAAGTATTTTTTAGTATTGGCTCCAAGGTAGGATCCAAATAAGTCACTTTTTCTAAACCATGTTTTCTTCTAATATATGTATCAATATTAATTGCTGGCCCAGGTCTAAAAAGCGCTATTGCCGCAAAGATATCTTCAAAAGTAGTCGGACGAAGCCTTTTCAAAAATTCTTCATTCCACTAGATTCAAATTGAAATATTCCAACTGTATCAGCTTCTCTAAAAACAGAAAGTACTCTATCATCATTTAGGGCAATCTTATTAAAGTTAATATCTACACCATAAATTTTTTTTATGTCACTAATAATATTTTCAATAATACTTAAATTTTTAAGACCTAAAAAGTCCATTTTAAGAAGTCCTAACTCCTCTAAATACTCCATAGAATAACCTGATAAATACATTGAATCATTAACAGTTAATGGAATAACTTCATCTAACTCTTTAGAACACATTAATATTCCAGCCGCATGAGAGGAGATATGTCTCGGAAAGCCTTCTAATTTAAGCGCAGATACAAATAAATTTTTTAAAGTAACATCTCCATCAATCATCATTTTAAAATTAGTATTTTTTTGATAAATATCTTTTAACTTATCTTTTGACATGTTAGGAATAAGTTTAGTTAAAGAATCTATTTTATAACCTGGAATATTAAAAATCCTAGCTAAATCTCTTAAAACTTGTTTACTACTTAAAGTTCCAAAAGTAACAATTCCTGAAACATGTTTCTTCCCATATTTATTAGTCACATACTCTATTACTTGATCTCTTTTTTCATCTGGAAAATCCGTATCTATATCTGGCATTCCATGTCTTTCTGGATTTAAAAATCTTTCAAACAACAAATCATATTCTAAAGGATCAATTTCTGTAATTCCTAAAGCATAAGCCACTAAACTCCCAGCGGCACTTCCCCTTCCTGGTCCAACTAAAATATTATGGGTCTTAGCGTATTTAATAAAATCATATACTACTAAAAAATAATTAGGAAATCCCATTTGTTTTATTATATTAAGTTCATAGCTAAGTCTTTTTTGATACTTCTCAGGGATTTCACTTCCTAGTCTTTTTCGAAGTCCTGCCTTAGCAAGTTCAAATAAATATTTATCTGGTGACATATTATTATCTATTTTATAAACAGGTAGTAAAATTTCACTCTTAGGAAATAAAAGATCACACATACTAATAATATCTAAAATATTATTATGACTATTTGATGATAAATCCGTATTATTTAACAATTCTTTATGATAAATATCATAATTAATCTCATCACTTATAGTTTTACCATCTCTAATTAAATATAGATAATTTAAATATTTACTGTCTTTTCTCTCTAAATATAAACATTCTTTAAAAAAGATAACTTTCTCTGTTACATTTAAGGCATTTTTTTCTTGTTCCTTATTATCTACACCTATATATAACATATCAAAAATATTTTTTAATTGATCATAATATTTAATATTATCATACTTTAATACCGTAACCAAATTAGTATTATATTTTTCTAAGTCATTAATATTTACTTCTCTTTCATTCTGAATAGTAGTTAATTTTATAATATTTTTATAACCATCATAATTTCTACAATATAAGTAAAGTTCAAATAATTCAAGATGAATATTAACTCCTATAATAGGTTTAATATTATTATTTCTACATTTTTTATAAAATTCCATGACACCATACATATTATTATCACATAAAAATGCAGCTTTACTTTTATTATCAAGTGCTACTTTTATAATGTCATCTATTCTAAGCATACTAGATAGAAGAGAGTAATTACTTTTAACATTTAAATTAACCATTTAATCCTCTCCTCTCTAAACATATTTTAACACACATCAGTATAAATTCCCAAGAAGAAAAGAGATATTACTATCTCTACTTCTAATTAATTATTACCACCATTAGATGATTTCTCATCTTTTTTTGTCTCATCAGATGATGTTGCTTTATCATCACTGCCTATATCATCTTTTCCATCATCTTTTTCATCATCTTTTTTATTATCTTTTTTTGTCTCATCAGATGATGTTTCTTTATCTTTATTACTGTTATTATTATTATTTTTACTAGTATCCTTACTACTTTCAGTTGTAGTATTAGATTTACTACTACCTGAAAGAGTTAGTGTTACAGAACCATTTAATTTATCAACTCTCTTATTAACAGGAGCACTTTGACTAACTACTGTTCCACCACTTCCAGAAAAGACTACTTTAATACCGTTACGAGAAGCAATTGATCTTGCTACAGCTTCACTGTAACCAACAAAATTTGGAACTAATTTATAAGTATAATTACTATTATATGGTCCATAACCAACTATTTGTTTTTCATATTCATCGTTAATTGAGAAACTAAATGTTTTCTTATCTTCATATTCTAATAATCCTAAATTAGTTTTCATAGCATTAACAACATCTTTACGACTATCTTTATTAGGAACATAATTCCAAAGAACCATTCTTGCTCTCTCATCATATATCATCTGACCAGTTCCTTGTAAGTAAAGTTGTTGGATATTTACTAAGTCCGCATCATCTTTAGCCAAATTATTATTTAAAATATCTTCAGCAATACTATAGAAAGATAAAATTTGATTAGCTGTAAAGTTAGTATCAAAGTTATTAGATATTGTATCAAGTATCTTCATAAACTTAGAGGCACTCTTAATCGTTCTAACTTTATTGACCATTGCTTGTATTACTAATTGTTGATTACGACCTCTATCAAGATCTCCAGCCGCTAATTGTTTTCTGTTTCGTGATAAAACTAATGCCTGTTCACCATTTAAATGTTGATATCCTTGTGATATACATACTTCTCCCTCACGATTAGAATTATCAGTACATAAATCTTTTGGTACTTCTACATCAATTCCACCCATAGCATCAACTAATTTAACTAAACCTTTAAAATTAATCTTAGCATAATAATCTATTTTAATATCAAAATACTCTTCTATTGTACTCATCATACAATCAGTTCCATATGCCGCAGCATGTGTTATCTTATTTTCTGGTTTACCACTCCAACAAGCAATAGGAACATAACTATCACGCGGAATACTAATCATAGTTGCATTTAATGTTTTGGGATTAAATGTAATTAATACTAAAGAATCTCCATTAGCAACAGTATTTTTTGTAAGACCTTCTTCTGTTGAATCAACTCCCATAAGTAAAATGGTAAATGGTTCTTTAATATTTTTACCCTTTGAAGAAGTTTCCCTTTTACTAGTAACAACTTTCTTCATCTTTTTCTCTTGAGTAAATATTTTCTTAGTTTCATTATCTATATTTTCATAAGCATCAATACTACTAAAAATAGAGTGATATGAAGTTGTAATAAATAAAGCATCTATTTCTTTCGCATACAAATCAGCCATCATTTCAGTATAGTTATCATATTCCACTATATCATTGTTATCTTTTAATTTATATTTCTTAATAACTTCTTGAGGAATAATATATCCTTCTACCGAATTTTTATCAGAAAGAATACCTATTCTATAATCATCAACATCTTCTATTGTTTTACTCTCATTAGAACTTAAAGTTACTAAACTTGATGAATATGTTACATATTCTTTATTAAAACTACCGACAAAGCCATAAACATACGCTATCGCACCACCTAAAGCAGCTGTAAAAATGATATAAAGAACAAAACAAATAATAAGTCCTCTATCCTTTTTCTCTTTCTTTTCTTTTCCCTTTTTTCTTCTCTTTAATCTAACTTTAACTTTAAAAAATAGCAAAATATATAAACCAATAATTAGTCCTATTGCAAAATAAAAATATTTTACTAGGTTACCCATATTTCTTAATAGAAACAAATTATATATTGCAAAACCCCCAGAGAGTAAAGCAAGAATTAAAAGAACTGTAAGTACTATTCTACCCTTAGGTCTAACTTTTTCTTCATTATTTTTTTCTTTTGCCATCATTACCCTCCTATTCCATTTCAACTATTACTAATTTTTTATCTTGATGAATAATAGTTAATGTAGCACTCTTCTGATAGCTATCAAATTGTTCATCAGAATAAGTCCAAGATACTTTTACAACATAACTCTCAACATCTGTTTTTTTGTATTTAAAAGTATCTTTAGTAATACTATTAATCTTTACACTATCAACAGTAGGTAACTTTTGTGTTCTACCACCATAAACATTACTTTCTACATATTTATAAAAAGTATCTTCTGCTTTTTCTAAAAAGTCTGTAAGTTCATCACTATGAACAAAATCACTACCACCAACATCAGTTTTTGCTAACTTATCTGATAGTGAGAAAAAGTCTATGATAAATAACTTAGAAATACTCTTAGCATATTCTTCTTCATCAACATCTTTTTTAGCAAGTATCTTCTCTAAATTTTTGAATTCATCTTTATATAACTTACTCTTAGAGTCTTTTAACTGATAAGAATACTCTTTTATTTCACCAATTACCTTACTTTACGTGCTTTCTTTGTATCAAAAAATTTAAAATAGCATAAAACCCCTACACAAATTAGTATTATTATTAACAAGAAGATTAATTTTCTCTTAACACTTTTCTTTAAATGCATATATCCTCCATTACTTTGAAGAACTAGCTTGTTCTTTTTCATTCTCTTTTTTTACTAAATCGAATACTATCATATCGTTAGAGACACTTAATAAATCCTCTGCATATTTAGTATTCTCAGAAATATAATTTTTATCTATAATTTCATTATTATTTAATGATAAATATTGTCCTTTTTGTGCATTATAGTAAACCTTATTAGTAACCCAATTACCATTAGGGAAAACTACTATATTATTTTCTTTTATGTTAAAGATATCATGTCCTAAAGCATATTTATTACTAAATCCTAACATATTACCAAGAGTTGGCATAGCATCATACATTCCCATAACATTTTTAACTTCAACATTATATTTTTTATCTTTTGTCCAAATAATGAATGGAACTTTTCTATTAAGTTCATATTGATAGCTATCAAAATTAACATAACCTTCGCTATCTTCATCTTTTACACTATCAGTTGTTTTATCATAATTATATAGTCTATTGTAATCTTTTTTAGGAAGTCTAGCATCATGATCACCATATATTACAACTACTGTATTATCTAGTAATCCTTTTTCATCAAGTTTATTTATAAATTCACCAAGTGCTTCATCTGCATAATGAACAGATTTAAAATAGTTTCCTAGTTTAGTTCCTTCCATATAAGGATAAGTAACATCTGTAACTGTTCCGTCTTCATTAGTGACACTTTCCTTAATATTAACATCAAAATCACCATATTTATCTACTTCAGAGAAAGGTGTATGATTAGTAAGTGTAATCAAAGTTCCATAGAATTTATCATGTTCTTTGCTAATTTTTTCTATATAGTCTACTGATTGACTAAAGAAAGCTTTATCACTTATTCCAAGTCCTATTGTATTTTCTTTAGTAACATTATAATCTACTTTACTATAAAACTTATCAAAACCAAAATTTTTATGCATAACACGCCTATTCCAGAAATCTGCAGTATTACCATGCATACTAAAGGTATAATAACCAAGTTCCTTCATCTTTTGAGGAGTAGCTGTATAAGTTCTATCTGAGTAAGAAACAAAAGCTGTACCGCTCTTAGTTGGCATTAATGATGTATTAAAGGAAAGTTCAGCATCACTACTTGTTCCAACACTAACTTGGGAGTAATAATTAGAAAAATAAATTCCTTCACTAGCTAATCTCTTAAAGTTTGGCGCTACATCTTGTCCATTAAAAGAGGTATTTAACGCTATAGTCTGTAAACTTTCAGCATGAATTACTAAAACATTTTTTCCCTTAAGAATATCTGTATATTCATTTTTCTTAGTATATTCAGTTTGTTCACTCTTTTTCTTAAAGTATTCTCTAAATTTTCTAGCTGCTTCATCATATCCAAACATAGAACTGATCTTAGGTTGTAAACTAGTAAATCCATCATTTACTTGATAAACATAAATACCAAATCTTTGTACCACATATTCTTTATTCCATTGTTTAATAAAACGTCCTATTTCTAAACTGGTTAGAGTAACACAAAATAATAGAACTAAAATACCACCTGTCGAGATAGTTTTAACAAATTTATCTTTTCTCTTTCTCTTAAGTTCAAACTTGTTTTTATATTGTTTCTTCTTCAAAAAGCAATACACATAAAATGCAATAGTAGGAATTAGATATACCAAATCTTTAATCTGTAAAACATTTTCTACAACTGCATCTCCTACAGGCGCAATGAACTGTGTCAAAGAAAGCATTGAAAAGCTTGCAAATGATGTGTAAAAAGTATAATAAACTGAATTTATTGTACATATAGCCGTAAAAATAAATGTAATTATACTTAAATAAATTACTTGTGACTTGCCTTTATGAAACAAGTAATTAAACGATCCTATAATAATTACCACTGCTAAATCAGCAATAATAGGCTTTAAAGCAAAAATATTTTCCGCATTTGGCATTGTAAGAATCTTAACAAAGTTGAATTAATAACATTAACCAAAACGAAAAATACAAAAATTTTATTATTTTTGATGTATTTAGAAATAAGATGTTCCTCTTTTATTTTTTTACAAGTATTAATAAATTTATTTTTCAAATTTTTAATTTTTTCCATTTTATTACCTCACTTATTTTTTTATTATAACACTAATAGTATACTTTTTCAATCTCGCCTATTTTTTTTAGTCAAGTCACTAAGTTCTATTTGTTTTGTTAAATTAAGTTCTTTATCACTAGTGGCACTTATGGCCATTCCAAGTACAAAGACATAAGCTAAATAATATACCCAAATCATTAAAATAATAATATTAGAAATACTTCCATAAAATAAATTATAGTTAGAAAAATACTTTACATAAATCGAGTAAATCTCCGTACCAATAATCCATAGTACAGTAGTAAAAAATGGTCCTAATAAATTATCTTTAGTAGGTACTTCTTCATCAGGAGCCATTGCATAAATCATTTTGACTGCTAAAAACATTAGAATCATAGTAACTGGAATTTTAATTATCGTATATATCCCATTACATATTACTAAAAACTTAGTATGACCATATTGCAAAAATAAAGCCTCAAACAAAGTATCTCCAAATACAGGAACTGCTAAGGTAAAAAAGATAATCCACACTAGGAGAAATGTAATAGCTATAGCTTTAAATCTTCTACCTATATATCCTCTTCCTTTAATTCCATATATTTCATTCGACGTAATAATAACCGAATGAGCTCCATTAGAGGCCAAGATAAAAGCAGAAAAAAGAAATACTACAATATTAAATGTTAACCCTTTACCAGTAATAGAACTAGTAAACATCACAGATAAATCTGTTGGGAAAAAAGTATTGAGTATTTCTTCTAATGAATTTAATGATAACGAAAAATAAGTTGCAAGTGTTCCAACAACTGCGACCAATGGAATTAATGATAGCACAGTGAAAAAAGCGAGTTGACCTGGCAATACTCGCATATAAGGTTTTTGAACTACAAAAATAACTTTTTTCAAAAACTTTCTAACTCGCTCCATCACAATCCCCTATTCTATTTAAAATCTTCTTTAGCGTTAATCATATCTAAAGTAGCTTCGTTAATAGCATCATCTAAAGTCTTAATCGAATCTTCTTCATACTAAATCCAATAGCTGCTCCAAATTCATGTGGTAAATTTTTCATCTCTTTAGTTAATTTTTTACAATAAGTAGATATCTGTCTTTCACTATAACCAATCAAATAAATTAAGAATTCATTACCATCTGTTCTTATTATTTCACTATTTTCAAGCTGTGTATTAACAAGAAGAGCTGCTGCTTTAATTATTAAGTTATCTCCTTCACTATGTCCATAGTTATCATTTACATATTTTACATTATTTAAATCAACCATAACAATAGCTTGTGGATAAACATTACAATCTTCCCACTCACTCATCTTAGCATTTAAATAATTTCTATTCTTCAAAGATGTAAGCATATCTGTATATTTATGTCTATCTATCTTCTTAACCTTCTTTTTCTTATTTTTATGTTTAATAATTAAATAGAACAATGCCAAAGCAGTAAGAGGAATAAATATTATAAGTAATACTATTATATAAAGTTTTTGGAAAGTAGCACCTTTAAATATTGATTCATTTAAACTTTCTATTCCACTATTACGATAATTATAATATGAATTAGTATTAATAACATAGTTAAGTAAATTATAGAATGAACCATTATTAGATTTAACCATAAATTTATAATCATTCATCATCGTATCAAGATATAAAATATTATAATCTTTAAATTTATTTTTATTATAATTATATACTTCTCTATCTAAAACTATTAAATCACTGTTTTTATCATTTAACATATCTTTAATATTATCATATTTTCTTATATTAGCACGACTGTTATTAGCAAAATAATTATATAAAGAATCTCCCCCAAGCATACTAATATTTTCTCCTCTAAGACTTTCAAAGGAATTCACTATATGTTGATCTTTTTCTCTTCCTAAAACAACATAATATTCAACAAAAGTCGATAATGTTGCTAAATAAGAGTCATTAGAGTAATTATAATAATCAAAATAAATATCTATTTCTTTATTATCAATAGCTTTCTTTAACTCTTTAGTATTTTTATATTTTTTAAATTTAAATTCAATATCAGTTAATCTTGAAATTCTATTAATATATTCTCCAGCTATTCCAGCTATTCCATCTGAACTCTTTACCTCATATGGTGAATTATCAACATAACCATATGTATATGTTTTAGCAATTAAAGAAGTTTTTGTCTTATCACATAAATTATTTTTTTCTACATAATAATCTAAATAACTATCATTATATTCTTTTACATATCTAGATTCTTTCCATTTATTAAAATATTTTCTTACTATTTTATTTAACTCATTATTATTTTTACTAAGAGTTAAAACAACTTTTTTATTAATCTCTGTAAAATAGTAGTTAATTGAATATTCACTTTTACCAATAGTTCTATCTAAATACATAATATTAGGTACAATAATCATATCTACTTCACTACTATCAAGAGCTTTATATAACTCATCTATTGTATCATAATTTTTAAAAGATAAGTTTGTACCACTCTTTAAGTAATAACTAATATCACTACTATCATTAGAAAAAACTCCAAATGTTAAGTTTTTCATATCTGAAATATGATTAATTCTTCTATAACTACGTCCAACTGCTATATAACTATCTTGAAAAATAACTAAATCATCATTACTAACTTCATCATTATTATTCAATATACGAATTCTATAGCTATCAGTAGTTGAAGTAGACTCCTTTAAATAAGGTATTTTATTAAATTCTAATCCGACATTTTTCTCAAAATCATTAACAAAATCAAAGAATACTCCATTACCATTCATACCATATAAAGGATAATCATTAATTATTTCAAAATCAATTACCTGTTTTTTATTTTCTTCTACCCATTTCTTTTCTACTACTGTTAAAGATGTATTTTTATCTTCCTTATTATAGTAACGATATACAAATACAAATGCAATTATCGCTATTAATATTGGCATAATAATTAATAGTTTTTTTTTCATATATTTCTCCTACCTATCCTTAGTCCAAGTAATATTGTCTTTATTATGATGTTTATAACCAATTATAGGAAACTTCTCATCTTTACTACTTTTTTTAATAAAGATTTGTACATCAAAATATTTTTTCTGTTTATCAGATAATTTTTCTATAACTTTATTTCCAATTTCCTTACTTTTATTTACTTCAATATCATCATTAACTAAAGCTATAACATTAATAATTTTACCTGATTCTTCTATTTCTACTGACTTAGTAATATCAAGTGTCTTAATATTTTCTTTGATTTCTTTTTCTAAATTACTAGTAACTTTAACTTCATCAATTCCTTTTAATCTATCACCATACTTAGAGGAATTATTTAAAAAGATACTATTATAAATTGAAAATAAAATTATTACTGCTAAAACAAAGATAACAACTATCGCTATAAGTTTTGCATGTTCCTTCAAAAATTTCATCTAATCAACTCCCTATTATTAGTTTTAATTATACACTTATTTCAAGTATATTTCAATCTAGAAAAATCGATTTATAACTTTTGGATTAATAATTCCATAGCAGTCTTAGGATCTGCTTTACCCTTAGATTTTTTCATTACCTGCCCCATTAGGAATTTGATACATCTATCATGACCATTATGATAGTCAACAACACTATCAGGATTTTCTTTTATTACCTCATCAATAATTTCTAAAATAACACTATCATCAGTTATATTTTCAATATGATGTTTTTCAATTAACTGATCAATAGTATCAGTAGTTTCCATTATATCATTAATTAAATCCTTAACATTTTTGCTAACTAATTTTTTAGTAGAAAGTTTTAAAACTAAATCACTAAATTTATCATGACTAAGCGCTGTATCTTTTAAGGCTTTATTAGTTTTATTTAAATATGAAGCAATATCACCTAATAGTAAGTTGCTTGCAATCACAAAATCTAAATCACTATCAATATATGTGTTTAAGAAGTCACTCATTTCACGGTGATTAATTACCTTTTGGGTATTTAATTTAGATATACCTCTTTCTACATATATTTTTCTTCTTTCATCAGGTAACATTGGAATATCTTTACTAGCCTCCAAAATATCTTCATCACTCAAGTGAATAAATGGAATATCTGGTTCTGGAAAGTAACGATAATCATTTCCCGTTTCTTTTACACGCATTAAGACAGTATCATTAAGTTTAGAATCAAAACGTCTAGTTTGTGGCAAGAACTCTTCATTATTATCATATAACTTAGATTGTCTTTCTATTTCTTTTTCTATACTTAGAGAAACGTTACTAATAGAGCCTATGTTTTTTATTTCTGCCTTAGTACCAAAAGGATCTGTTTCCCTTTTCCTAATTGATACGTTCGCATCACATCTCATGCTTCCTTCTTCCATTTTACAATCACTAATATCTGAGTATAGTAAAAGTTCACGTAATTTTTCTATATATAATCTAGCCTCAACACTAGAAGAAATACAAGGTTTAGTAACTATTTCTATTAGTGGAACACCAGCTCTATTAAAATCAAGTAAAGTAACATTACCTCTATGAGCACTCTTACATGTATCCTCTTCTATATGCATCTCTTCTATTTCAATTTTCTTCTCACATCCATCAACTTCAATTAAAACATAACCATTGCATCCAATAGGAGTATTAAATTGTGTAATTTGATAGTTCTTAGGATTATCTGGATAAAAATAATTCTTACGATCAAAATGCATTTCTTTTTGAATATCACAGTGTAAAACCTTAGCCGCTCTTATAGCTTGTCTTACAACTTCACGATTAATAGTAGGTAAAGTTCCAGGATATCCTAGATCAACAACATTCGTAAGCATATTAGCTCCTTGACCATATCCATTAATAGAATTAGAAAATATCTTTGTTTTAGTTTTTAATTCAACGTGTACCTCAATACCAATTGTTGGAATATAATTACTCATTGTTAAGTCCCTCCTCTGGTGTTAAGTTAAGCTTTAATTTATTTTCAACAAAGCTTGCTAATTTATAAATAGTAGCCTCATCAAAATGTTTACCAATAATATGCATACCAATAGGCATATGACTTTTATCAAAACCAACTGGCACATTGATAGCCGGAAGACCAGCCATATTAACAGGAATAACCAAAACATCGTCCATAAAGCTCTTTAATGGATCATCCAAATTTTCATCTAAGCCATATGCTGTTGTAGTGGTTGTTGGTCCAATTATCAAGTCATAATCATTAAAAACATTCAAGAATTCCTTTTTCATATCGTCACGAATAGATAAAGCTTTATTATAATAAGCCTTGGCATTGTCTCCACTTAACAAATAAGAACCAACCATTATTCTTCTCTTCACTTCATCACCAAAGCCTAAAGAACGAGTTGATAGATATAAATCCTCTATATCTTTTGGTTTATCATAAGAATAACCATATCGGATACCATCAAATCTAGCTAAATTACTACTTGCTTCACCCATCGCTATTATTTGATATAACGTAACAGCATTTTCTAAATATTTTACTGAAACAAAAGACACTGTAACACCATTTTTTTCAAGTAAATCTTTAATCTCCAAAATCTTATTTTTAACTTCATCGGAAACTATATCACTCATGAAGTAATCCGGTATAGCAATACGCATACCTTTAACATCCTGACCTATTAATCTTGTAAAGTCTTCTGCTTCTTTCTTACTTGAAGTTAAATCCTTTTCATCTCTACCAACAATAGCATTTAAAAGTAGTGCATTATCATATACATTTTTAGTCATTGGACCAATCTGATCTAAGCTTGAAGCAAATGCAACTAAACCGAAGCGAGACACTCTTCCATAGGTAGGCTTCATTCCTACAATTCCACAATAACTAGCTGGTTGACGAATACTTCCTCCTGTATCACTACCAAGCGCAAATTTTACCAATCCAGCACTAATACAAGATGCACTTCCACCACTTGAACCACCTGCTATTTTATTCTTATTCCAAGGATTATGAGGAGCACCATAATAACTAGTGCGACTAGTAGAACCCATAGCAAACTCATCCATATTAGTTTTTCCTATGATAATCATGTGATTAGCTTTAATTTTCTCTACAACAGTAGCATCATAAATAGAATAAAATTATCTAACATCTTAGAAGCACAAGTAGTTCTAAGTCCACTAGTAACTATATTATCCTTTACAGCAATAGGAATACCAAATAATAAATTATCTTTTTCTACTTCAATATTTTCAAGTCCTAAAGCCATCTTTCTAGCTTCATCTTCATTTAGAGTAATAAAACAATTTAAATCACTATTCTCTTTGATTGTATTTATAGCATCTTCTACTAAATCAATAGGTTTTATCTTCTTATTAACTAATAACCCATGAATTTCTTGTATATCTTTTTCTATATATTTACTCATATTTACTCTCCTATTACAACAGGTACCTCAATATAATTACCACTATGTCTAGGAACATTTAAAAGTACCTCTTTTGCCTCTAACATTTCTCCACTTTCATCTTCTCTTAAGGTACTATCATCACTCCAAGGTGCAATTAAAAATTGGTCATCGTATCCAACTACATCATTGATTTTTTCTACTTCATCAAGAATCTTTTTTAATTCTATTTGATACTTTTCCATCTCACTATCACTAATCCTGATTCTAGCAAGCTTCGCAACATGTTCGACTTCTTCTCTAGTTAATTTATCTGTCATAATATCCTCCTCAACTAGCTTTAATTATAACACTAATAACAAATGATGTAAATTTCTATTTATTTAAAAGAAAAAAAGTAGAAATCTACTTTCTAGTACCATTTATCATATTAATATTTATTCCCTGTTTATTATCACTATAATCATCTAAAACACCAGCAATTTTTACTATATTTCCTTTTTTAAGTCCATCATAGTTAGCGTCTTTATCCATCTTAAATGTAACAATCGTTTGATATTTGTTATCACTATCTTCATATATTAATTTAACAACTTGCTTCTCTTTAGAAGCCCTTAAAACTTTTCCCGTAACAACAACATATTTTCCTTCTAAAAGTGAAAAATTAGTAAAATCATCACGATATAATATAGCAAGATCTAACACTGATTTTTTATAAACTTCACCAGAATAAGAAAGCTTATAACTTCCTAAAACCATATCACGTCTTCCATTAGTCTGCTTATATTTAATCACCTTATAAAAAATACCAGCATATTCCTTAGTTCCACCATCATTATATGTTTTCACCTTTATAGCAAAAATAGGTCCTACATTAAATTTAGTAACCATTACAACATCAAAAACAACTAAAAAAGCACCTGCCATAACTAGAATTAAGAAAAAGTTTAAAACTTTTAACATAATACCACCAACAGACTTAGTAGAGTCATCAGTATAAGTAGTATTATTATCATTATCATCTGCATTGTCATCTTCATCTACTTGATCATAACCATTATAAAAATCTGTTGAAACATAGTCTGAATTATCATTATTATTATCTAAACTATCTATATTAGATTCTGCCTTATATTTTAAAGAAGAATTGATAGGCTCTTCATTATCAAATCTAAAAAAGTCAGTATCATCTTCATATTCATAATATGAACTATCTTCTTCTGTTTTTAGTTCAAAATCATTCTTGTTTTTCTTAAAGAACACATACTTCACCTCTTTTTATGTGCTATATAATACCACAAAATAAAGATTTATTCAAGAAAAAGTATAAGCATCATATACTAATAATTGAAATAAAAAAAGTAAATACTATTTTCATAACCAAAATAATATTTACTTATATTTTTATTATTTATCTTTTTTAGGACTAATAATTTCTTTACCACCCATATAAGGTTGTAATGCCTTAGGAATTTTAACACTACCATCTGCCTGATAATTATTTTCAAGAACAGCTATCATACCACGAGGTGTTGCAAGAACTGTATTATTAAGAGTAGTAACTAAATAGTTTCCTTCCTTACCTTTTGCTCTAATACCTAATCTTCTTGATTGAGCATCTCCTAAAATAGAGCAACTTCCAACCTCAAAGTATTTCTTTTGTCTAGGACTCCAAGCTTCAACATCACAAGACTTAACTTTTAAATCTGCAAGATCACCACTACAACATTCTAATGTTCTAACAGGGACATCCAAACTTCTAAAGAATTCTACAGTATATTGCCACATCTTATTGTACCAATCCATTCCCTCTTCTTTTTTACATAAAACAACCATTTCTTGTTTTTCGAATTGATGAACTCTATAAAGTCCTCTTTCCTCGATACCATGCGCTCCAACTTCTTTTCTAAAACATGGAGAATAAGAAGTTAAAGTAAGTGGTAATTCTTCTTCTTTTAATAGTTGGCCTTTAAATTTACCAATCATTGAATGTTCACTAGTACCAATTAAATAAAGATCTTCTCCTTCAATCTTATACATCATAGCATCATTTCTTCAAAAGACATAACACCATCAACTACATCACTTCTAATCATAAATGGAGGCACGCAATAAGTAAATCCCTTATTAATCATAAAATCTCTCGCATATGAAAGCATAGCAGAATGAAGTCTAGCAACATCACCCATTAAATAATAAAAACCATTACCACTTGTTCTTCCTGCACTTTCTTTGTCTAAACCTAATAATTTTTCACAAATATCAGCATGATAAGGAATTTCATATTCTGGTACTACTGGATCACCAAATTTTTCATTTTCTACATTACAAGAATCATCCTTTCCAATAGGTACACTTGGATCCATAATATTAGGAATCTTCATCATAATTTCTCTTATTTGTTGATTAAGTTTTTGCTCTTCTTCTTCCATTGAAACTAATTGTTCATTAATATTTTTAACTTCTTCTTTTTTGTCATTAGCTTCATCAACTTTCTTATCTCGCATAAGTTGTCCAATTTCACTACTAATTGAATTACGTTTACTACGTAAAGCATCTCCATTTTTCTTTAAATCTCTCACTTTTTGATCAAGATCTATTACTTCATCAACTAATACTAATTTTTGATCTTGAAACTTTTTCTTAATATTTTCTTTAACCATTTCAGGATTTTCTCTTACTAACTTTATGTCTATCATATTCATCTCTCCTTTATTTATGCAAAAAAAAGAACAGTACAAGGAGTGCTAAAGCACGGTACCATCCTTTTAATTTGACTTTCTTAGATAACGGTTCCCCGGAAGTTAAAACTTCATCTTATAGAGTAGATAAATAAGTATTTAACAGTTATTTTCACCAAACATAACCTCTCTAAAGTTAAATGTTCTTATTATTGTCTCTAATCATTGATTTGCCTCAATTATACGTTTTTTTAATAAATATTGCAATAGATTTTCTAAATATTTAAGAATTTTTAAAATCACTATTCATATATTTTACTATAGAAAGGAATGATTAAAATAATGGAAACACTTAAAGTTTCATCAAAATCAAACCCTAGTAGTGTTGCTGGGGCACTAGCCAATGTATTTCGTGAAAAAGGAAATGTTGAAATACAAGCAGTAGGAGCAGGAGCGCTAAATCAAGCAATTAAAGCTGTCGCTATAGCCAGAGGTTTTATGGCCCCATCTGGAAAGAATTTGGTTTGTATTCCAGCTTTTGCGGATATTACAATTGATGGTGAAGAAAGAACTGCCATTAAACTAATAATAGAAGCCCACTAGAGCTTCTATTTTTTTATTATAATTGTTGATTATCAGCTGGCATTATAGGTGCTGTTGCTGTAACTTGTACTGATGGTATACCAGTAGGAACTATAGGTACTTGATTTTGTTGCTCTAATCCACTTGGAACAACTGGTGTTGAAACTTCAGGTGTTGGAATAACTATATTTTCCTCCACTGGTGTTACTGATACATTTGGAATTATTGGTGTAGCATTTACACTAGGAATATCTGGAACAACTGGAGCTACTTCAGGAGCAACTGATACTGGTGCAGTAGACATTTCAGGTTGTGTATTACCCATAATTGGTAATGATTGCGTATTCTCTAAAGGATTAGCCCCACCATAAATTTGATGATTACTAGAGCCAGTATTGATTGACATATCATTAGGTAAAATTTGACTAACTCCTCCATATATAGCATGTTGTTCATTGCTTACACTAGAAACAGTAGGAGCAACTGGAGTTGGAATAGCATCAACACTTGGAGAAATAACTTCAGGATTAATTGGAGCAGAAACTTCAGGTTGAACTACTGGAGTATCAAGAATTGGAGCAACTTCAACTGGAGTTGCTGGAGCAGTTACACTATTCATTACTGGAGTAACTTCAGGAGCTACTTCAATTGGTTCTACACTTTGACTAACAGGAGCTACTGGTTCTTGAACATAATTATCATTTAAAATAGCAGCATTATTAGCCATTGCTTGATAAGCATCAACAGTAGGATTATTTACTACAGGACTAGATAGAGCTGGAGTATCTTCAACTACTGGAGCACTACTTACAGTCTCAACTTCAATAGGAGTTGGATTAACTGTCTGTGTAGGTTGCATATTTTGAAGAGATTCTATTCCAACATTCTCAGTAACTGGAGTAGCATTTTGCATAGGAGTTTCTACAGATGTCTTAGAACCAGCATCCGTATTAACTGCTACAACTGTTTCACTAGAAACACCATCAGAAACAGGCTGAACATTATCTTTAGGAGTAGTATCCTCTCCCTTTGGATTATTATTTTGAGCTTCCTTCTTTACATTTTTATTATTTTTAGAAGTAACAATAAATATTATTAAAGCTATTATTAATAAAACAACACCACAAGTAATAAGTAAACCTGGTACTGTCTTAAACCAGCTTAAATCAAAATTCATACTAAATCAATCTCCCTCTATTTTTATTCTATTAACATCATAACAAAAAAACTTTTCAAATGCAACTAATTCTTTAAGTTGACAATTTGTTTACAAAGTAAAGTCTGTCCAATATGTGTCCAATGGTTTTTCTATTTCAAACTTCATCAATTGTTTCGTCGTAGGATGAATAAACTCTAATTTATATGCACAAAGAGCAATTTGAGTCTTATCACTTTTTCCATATCTCTGATCACCACATAATGGATATCCCCTACTTGCAAATTGTACTCTAATTTGATGATGTCTACCAGTTTTTAAATCAATACTTACTAGTGTCTCATTCTTTTCATAATTACGTTTTAATACTTTATAAGTTAAAACACTTTCTTTTCCCTTGTCTTTCGTCGTAACAATGGTATTACCATTATCTAATTTTAATAAGTAATCAACAAACGTATCCTCATCTTTTTTTATTATTCCTTTTACCACTGCCATATATGTTTTCTTAATTTCTTTTTTTCGAACTTGATCAGATAGCCTACTGGCAGCTTTACTAGTTTTAGCAAACACCATAATCCCACTACAGGTCTATCGAGTCTATGCACGAGTCCCAAATAAACATTACCAGGTTTATTATATTTTTCTTTTAAATATTTCTTTATTATAGTAAGCATATCTATATCATGGGTATTATCAGCCTGACTCAAAACATTTTTTTCTTTGACTACAACTATCACATGATTATCTTCATACAAAACTCTTAATTTATTCACAGCTTTCCCATCTTCCATAAATACCACAAGGTAAAATTAAATTTGAATTTTTTATAGGTAATCCTATTTCTCCACAAGTGATTTCCCTTTTTTATGTTTATCCACAGTTAATGTTAACAAATTTGCAAGAACTGTAGATGACAATCCCGTAGTATATGAATTTATAAGGAAAAACAATGGATTATCTACTAAAATATCACAACATAATGAAACTAATTCTGCTAAATCTTTTTCAATATCCCAAACTTCACCATTACTTCCTCTACCGTAACTTGGAGGATCCATTATAATAGCGTTATACTTATTGCCTCTTCTTATTTCTCTTTTTACAAATTTGACAACATCATCTATCAAAAATCGAATTGGTTTATCACCTAATTCACAAGAGTTGACATTTTCTTTACACCAATCAACCATTCCCTTAGAGGATCAACATGAACAACTGATGCCCCAGCACTTAGACAAGCACAACTAGCTCCACCAGTATAGGCAAATAAGTTTAATACTTTAACTGGTTTTTTACTGTTTTTTATCTTTTTAATCATCATATCCCAATTATAAGCCTGTTCAGGAAATAATCCTGTATGTTTAAAGCCCATTTGTTTTATATTAAACGTTAAATTTTTATACTTAACTTGCCAAACTGGATTAAATTTTTTTAAATTTTCCCATTGTCCCCCACCTTTATTACTGCGATGATATATCGCATCAATCTTACCTTTATATTTTTGAGATAAATCCCCATTGTCCCAAATAATTTGTGGATCTGGTCTAAGTAAATAAATATTTCCCCAGCGTTCTAATTTTTCTCCTCTTGAAGCATCTATTATCTCATAATCTTGCCAGTCCTTAGTAAATTCCATCCTATCACTTCTTTCTGTAATAATTATACACATATAACACTAATAAGTAAATTAATTATTAAACTAGCTAAATTATTTTATTAAACTAGCTAAATTATTTTATTAAAATACTACACACACCATAAAATATCAAATATTTTTTTCAACACCATTTTTTACTAAATTATAATACTTACATTTTATATTCATTAATTCTTTGTGACTTCCAACTTTCCATATTTTCCCGTAAACCTTTTAGAGATAGTTATTAATATTTTTACCATTGATAAAATTATATTACTAATAAATAATTTAGAAAATAGATTAAATGCACTGTAGGTGAGAAATTAAGTTATCTGCAAAAAAAGCAACAACTAAATATAATAAGAGGAATTTTATTAGATAAAGATTTTTACATTTTAGATGAGCATACATCAAATCTGAATAGTTTATCCGAAAACAAAATTTATGATATGATTAATAAGGATTTAAAAGATAAAACCTGTCTTATAGTAACTCACAGACCAAAACTAACTGAAATATGTAATAAACATTACTATTTTGATAAAAGAGTGATGTTAGAAAAATAGTTTATAAACATTTTCCCACACTAATCAATATATCAATTTACATATGTTTACTAAATAATTATACGAGCTATAGCTCGTTTTTTAATATCAAAATTTCTAGCACTATATATATAATATTTTGAAGGATAAATAATCATTTATTTCATCTTCTGAAGTGTTATCTGTTAATCAAAACTATTACTTTCCTTTTTTAAACAAAAAAACTAACATTTCTGTTAGTAATTTATTACTCTCGAATTTATAAAAGTTCGAGTTTCCTATCGATCTGGTGCAAATGCCGTAGATATCTACAGCTCTCATAAAGATTGATACAAATATCAATCAATTTACTAAAGTATATCATATTTTTTATAAATTGGAATAAGCTTTACTATTACATAAAATTTATATATTCAACTCACATTTTACCTCATCCAATAACTGGTTAAATAATATTTGCCTGTTTTCAGATGTATCAATGCATTTTATATTATACATCTTACAATCTTTTATAATTTTCTTTTCTATATCTTTATAAAATTTAAAATGATTTAATAATTCATCATCGGACCTTCTAGTAGTCCATTCTTCTTTTGAATCAAACTTCCTACAATTTTCTAGAATTTGTTCAGGAGATAACTTTTCAGTTACAAAATAATAAACAATCATATCTT
>ERZ859980.629-NODE-629-length-20565-cov-1.957289_pt1 | contig 20565 bp, 4 predicted proteins | sample MGYA00509984_ERZ859980 | MGnify/ENA primary metagenome ERZ859980 (study PRJEB30046, sample SAMN00715173) | human gut metagenome | study: EMG produced TPA metagenomics assembly of the A metagenome-wide association study of gut microbiota in type 2... | reverse complement strand
ATGTAGAAAAAAATATTATAAATTTTGAAAAATCAGGAGAGCAGGAACAAATTAAATTAAATTCAACAGTAGAGTTTAATTTAATAAGAAATGATGTACCAAATAGCCAATATACATTTAAATCATTAGATGAAAATGTAGCAATAGTAAATAATGAAGGGGTAGTAACTTCAAAAGCAATAGGAACAACATATATAAAAATAAAAGATGTAAATAATGACCTAACATCAGCAGTAAAAATAAATGTAAATGGAGAAGGAAACACAACATTTGCAGAAATAGCGGGAGGAAATTATCATTTTGTAGCACTAAAAGCTGACGGAACAGTATGGACTTGGGGTTTAAATAGCAGTGGACAATTAGGTTTAGGTGATACAACAAATGTAAATAAGCCTACAAAAACAAATATGAAAAATGTTGTAGATATTGCAGCAGGAGCAAATTGGACAATTGTATTAAAGAAAGATGGAACAGTGTGGGCTACAGGAAACAACGGATATGGGCAATTAGGAGATGGATCTACAGTAGGTACAACAGAATTCCATAAAGTAAAATTAGATGATAATGGAAATTACCTAGAAAATATAGTACAAATAACAGCAGAAGATAACACCGCACACGCTTTAACAGCAGATGGAAGTGTATATTCTTGGGGATATAACGGATATGGAGAAATTGGAATAAATGCAGGAGGAAATAGATATTATCCAGTAAAAATGCAAAAGGTGTCAAACATAATACAAATATCAGCAGGAGAAGGACATGTTGCAATGTTAGATGCAGATGGAAGTGTATGGAGTGTAGGATGTAATGATTATGGACAATTTGGAATAGGAAATTCATCAAATTATTCATTACCAATACAAATGCAAAATACAGATGGAAGCATTTTGTATGGAGTAAGGGAAGTAGCAGCAGGAAGATATCATACAGTAATAATAAAAGAAGATAATACAGTATGGTCAACAGGATTAAATAGCAACGGAGCATTAGGTGATGGAACAGATAGATCAAGAACTAGAATAGTACAAGTACGAGAAAAGGCAACAATAGAAACAGATGATGGAACAACAACAGAAGTAAGACCAATTACAAATGCAAAACATATAGTGGCAGGGGGAGATTCAACATACATAACAAGACAAAAAACAGCAGATGGAGAAAACCAAGGAATGTATGTATGTGGATGGAACACATATGGACACTTATTTACGCAAGATGCAAATTATAAATTATATGCAACACCAGTAGAAACAGATAAAGATATAATAACAGTAGGAGCAACAAGACGTAGATATTCAAGTAGCAGTTATCAAACAGGTGCAATAGCAGATCAAGACGGAATGGTGTATACAGTAGGATATAATGAGTACGGTGAAGTAGGAAATGGAACAACCGAAAATACAATAACACCAGTATGTATAAGTCAAGTTAAACTAAAAGTAATACCAAATACTATTAATTACAAAAAGGCAGGTGATACTGGAGAAAAAATAACATATTCAGTATCAGCAGGATTTAACTTATTATATGAAACAATAGATCAGGGAAATTGTGAATTTAAATCATTAGATGAAGATATAGCAACAGTAGCCGATGATGGTACAGTAACAGCAACTGGAAATGGAAGTACATTTATTAAAGTATACAACAAACAAAATGATTGCTATGCAAGAGTTAAAGTTCAAGTTAATGGGGAACAAGGACGTACTCAAGCTAAAATAGTAGGTGGATGGAATTATTTTGTAGCACTAAAATCAAATGGTGAAGTTTGGACTTGGGGATATAATGGATATGGACAACTAGGTATGTCAGATAAAATAAATAGATTAAAACCAACAAAAACAAGCATATTTGATTCAAAAGATGAAAATCAAAAAATATATGCAATAGATGTAGCAGCAGGTGCATATCATACAGTTGTATTAAAATCTGATGGAACAGTATGGACTACAGGATACAATGGATATGGTCAACTTGGAGATGGTACTACAGATAATCAAGTAGATTTTATTAAAGTAGAAGGTATTCCAGAAAAAGTAGTGGCGGTTTCTGCAAATTATTACACATCATATGCATTAACAGAAAATGGAAATGTATATGGTTGGGGATATAATTATTATGGCCAACTTGGAAATAATAGTTCAAGTACAGCATATGTACCAGTAAAAATGCAAAAAGTATCAAATATTATACAAATATCAGCAGGTCAAAATTATGTAACAATGTTAGATGCTGATGGAACAGTATGGAGCGTTGGATACAATGAAAATGGCCAATTTGGTTTAAACAATACAAATAATTACTATTTACCACAAAAGATGAAAAATGAAGATGGTACAGGAGTTCTTAAAAATATTAAAAAAGTATCAGCTGGAACTATTCATACATTAGCTTTATCAGAAGATGGAATTGCATATGCAGTTGGATATAATGGATATGGTCAATTAGGAATAGGAAATAATAGATCAAAATACTTACCAACAAAAATGATTGACGATTCTGGTGAAGTTGTTAAAAACATCAAAAATGTGGAGGCAAATGGATATTCAAGTATTGTTTCTGTAAAACCAAGTAGCATAACAGATTCTGAAGGAAATACAACAAAAACAGCAGGAATTTATGTTACTGGATATAATAATATGGACAATTATTTACTAAAAATGCTACAAATAGAAATACATTAATTAAAGTACAAGAAGATAAAAACATAATAACAATGGCAAGTACTAAAAATATATCATATCAAACATCAGCAATTGCAGATGACTTAGGTTTAGTATATACAGTTGGATATAATGGCAATGGTGAGATGGGTGATGATTCTACAAGTACAACAACAGAGCCAACAAGTATTTCTGAAGCAAGTTTAAAAGTAAATAATTCAAAAATAGTATTAAACTTAGATACTAATAATATAACTAAAAAAATAGATGCAAATACTGATTTAGGATTTAACTTATTATTTGATACAGTAACTGATGAAGTTGTTAAATTTAAATCAAGAGATACAAAAATAGCAACAGTAAGTGATACTGGTGTTGTTACAGGAAAATCTTATGGAAAAACACAAATTGAAGTAACAACAAATAAATTACCTAATACAGTATTAGTAGATGTAGAAGTATTAAGAAAAAATGATATAACAATACCAAAAGTTGTTAGTGGTCAAGACTTTACAATAGCATTAAAAGCTGACGGTACAGTATGGTCTTGGGGATATAATTACTATGGTCAATTAGGACTAGGTGATAATTCTAATAGATATAAACCTACTCAATTAAATATAAATAATGTAGTTGATATATCTGCCGGAAGCAATCACGTATTACTATTAACAAAAGATGGAAAAGTATATTCATTTGGTTCAAATAGTTATAGTCAATTAGGTAGAAATGGAAACACACTTGTACCAGAAGAAATTACAACATTAGAAAATGTAACTAAAATTTCTGCAGGTAGTTATCATTCTATGGCTGTAACAGAAGATGGATCTGTTTATACTTGGGGATATAACGGAAATGGACAACTTGGAAATGGAACTTCAACAAGTAACGCAGTTCCAAGCAAAATTAGATTAAAAAATATAATAAAAATTGCAACTAAAAATCAAACTTCAACAGCTATTGATGGTGATGGAAACCTATATGCGTGGGGATATAATGGATATGGACAACTTGGAAATGAAACAACATCAAATGTATATCTTCCAAGAGCAGTGTTATCATTAAGCAATATTGTTGATGTTGCAGTTGAAAATAATACAATTATAGCAGTAGATAAAAATGGAAATGTTTTATCTAGTGGATATAATGGTTATGGAAATTTAGGAAATAACACAAAAACAACTAGATATAAATTTGAAAAAGTTATAGATCATATTGATACAATAACAACAGGCGAAGGTGATAATGCCACAACAACTGAAGATCCTAAATATTTAACAGATGTTAAATCTATTGAAGCAGGAAATAATTATGCAATTGCAATAAAGAATGACGGAACAGCCGTTACTTGGGGGTATAACGGTTATGGTCAATCTGCAAATGGAAATACTGAAAATAACTTATTACCTGTAAAACTACATTACGGTGTAGATAAAGATGGAATAGATGAAATAATTTGTGCATCAGCTGGTGAAGGTACAACAGTATTGGCAAGAGCAGATGGAAAAGTATGGTCTATAGGTAAAAATAGTTATGGACAATTAGGTGATAGTTCTGTAACAAATAAAAATGAATTTGTATGTATTAGTAAACCAATTTTATTATTCGAAGAAACACCAATAAGAATAAAAGGAATTGGAAATAGCAAAAATGCAAAAGTTAGTATGTCTCAAGGATTTAACCTATTATATAATAGTGTAGATAATTCAGAGCTTACATTTACAAGTAGAAATAAATCAATAGCAACAGTAGAAGAATCAACAGGTAAAATAACATCTGTTAAAAAAGGTAAAACACAAATATCTGTAACAGATAAAATTTCAGGACAAACAACTTCAGCAGATGTATATGTATTAGGTGAAGAAGATATTACATTCCCACAAATTGAAAGTAGCAATTATGCAACAGTAACTTTAAAAGCTAATGGGGAAGTTTGGAGTTATGGTTATAATGGCTATGGTCAACTAGGAACTGGTGATACTTCAAATAAAATATTACCAACATATACAGGAATAAATGGAATAATGCAAATAGCTCTTGGTAATGAACATACAGTGGCTGTAGATAAAGACGGACACGTATGGACTTGGGTTACAATAATTATGGCCAATTAGGAAATGGTACAACTGGAGGAGTAAGCACTGAAAAAGTACAAGTAAAATCACCAGATGGAGAAGGCGTATTGGAAAATATTATATCTGTAGCAGCAGGTAATTCATATTCTGTAGCATTAGATAAAGACGGAAATGTGTATACTTGGGGATATAATGGATATGGACAACTTGGTCTAGGTGATGGAAATTATAGAGCATTACCTGTTAAAGTTGATAGCTTACAAGGAATTATTAAAATTAAAGCTGGAAATGTTTCTACATTTGCAATTGATAATAATAATAAATTGTGGTCAGCAGGTTATAATGGATATGGAAATTTAGGAGATGGAACAACTGGTAATAAAACATCATTTGTTAAAATAGATGCTCTTGAAAATGTAGCTGATGTTTCAGCTAGCCCAATAAATAGTACAATTGTATTATTATTAGATGGAACTGTATGGGGATTTGGTAATAATGCAAATAATGCTTTAACAAATGTTGGTGGAGCAATACCTCAACAATTACAAGGACCAGATGGAGCTTTAGATAATGTAACAGCTATAGGAACTGGATATTATTCAGGATATGCAATTACTTCTGAAGAAAAAGTTGTTGCTTGGGGAATGAATAATTATTCACAATTAGCATCAGGAGATACATCAACTAAATCAGTACCTGTATTTATGAAAGATAAAGATGGAAATGATTTTACAGATGCAATGATTGTATCTGGAGGAATTTATAATACAGATCTTGCTAAAAACGATGGTACTGTATGGTCAATTGGATATAATGGATATGGTGAATTAGGAGATGGTTCAACAACTTCTAAAAATAAAATTGAATGTATTTCAACACAATATATTAAGTTACAAGAAAGAGAAGTTACATTAAAATTATCAAATCCAGAATATCAAATAAACCCAGAAACAGTTTATGGATTTAACTTATTATTTGATGTTGTTGAAAATAATGGCTTTGAATATGAATCATCTGATAATAATATAGCAACTGTTGATAAAACAACTGGTAAGGTTGTGGCAAAAAATACAGGAAGAGCATATATAACATTAAAATGTAAAAATTCAGATGATGAAGCAAGAGTTGTTATAAATGTAATTGCAGAAGATAAAAAAGTTAGAGAAAAAGTTGAAGCAGGTAATATTCATTCATTAGCATTAAAACAAGATGGAACAATTTGGAGTTGGGGAGATAATTCTCAAGGCGAAATGGGAAATGGTCAAATTAATTCTATTAAGACAGATGAACCAACACAAATTAAAACAGGAGTGTATACAGAAGTTAAACAAGAGCAAACAGATGAAGGCTCTACACAAATAACAACAACACAAATTGAGGTTAACTTAGATAATATTAAAGATATAGCAGCAGGATATTATTATAATTTAGCTGTTGATAGTGATGGATATGTATATTCTTGGGGATATAATGGATATGGTCAATTAGGAGATAACACAAATGAATCAAAAGCAATTCCAACAAGAATTGAAGGATTAGATCATATTGCAAAAGTATATGCTTATGGAAATACAAGTATGGCAATTAGTGAACAAGGTGAAATTTATGTATGGGGTTATAAATATTCTAAGGTTCCAGCCAAAATTAATTTCTATAGCAAAGCTGTAGATATACACGGAAAATTAATATTAGCAGAAGACGGAAGTGTTTGGTATTTATCTGAAAATCCAGGTAGAATAGCTGGATTACAAAATATTGTAGAAATAGCTTCTGGAGATAATTATTATTCTGCATTAGATACAAAAGGTCAAGTATGGGTATGGGGATATAATGGATATGGTCAATTATCTCAAGGAAATAGATCAAATGTAGATGAACCAGTACCTGTAAAAGTACAAAAGAATAGTGAAAATACAGAAGAAGAACCTGAATATGAAATACTAAAAGATATTGTTGAAATAAAAGCTGGAAATGATAACTTACAAATGGTATCTAAAGGTGGCTCATTATATGTTTCTGGATATAGTGGATATGGACAATTAGGAACAGGCGAATATAAGTCATATAATACAATAGCAACTAAAGCTAAAAATATGGATAAAACTAAATTTGTAGATTCTAATGCTTACCACAGTATTGCTTCTGACACAAGCGGTTTTGTGTATACATCTGGATATAATGCTTATGGAGAGCTTGGAAATGGAACATATACACAATCAAATGAGTTTGGTGCAATTGGAGATACATATGTACATGTAAGCGAAAATAGAGTAGCAATAGAAGAAGGAAAATCTAAAAATATTAAAGCATCACTAGATAATAAGTTTAATTTAATTAAAGATACAGTTGATAGTGGAAATATTACATATGAATCTTTAAATAATGATATTGCAACAGTAGATTCTGATGGAACAATAAATGCTAAACAAATGGGAACAGTAGAAATTATTGCAACTCATACAATTACACATAAATCAACAGCAATATTTGTTCAAGTAGTACCAACTGAAAAAACAACAGTTCCAAAAGTTGAAATTGGTGATACACATTCTGCAGCATTAAAAGCAGATGGAACAGTTTGGACTTGGGGAAATAATTCTGATGGTCAATTAGGTATTGGAGATAATGTAAGTAAAACATATCCAATAAAAGTAATGGAAATTGAAAATGCAATAGATGTTTCAGTCGGTTATTATGATACAGTAGTTGTTAAAAAAGACGGAACAGTTTGGTCTTGGGGTTACAATGGATATGGTCAATTGGGAGATGGAACAAGCTCTAGTAGAACAAGTCCAGTACAAGTAATAAGACAAGATGGAGCACCTTTAACAAAAATTGTAAAAGTATCAGCAGGAACTTACCGTACAGTAGCATTAGATGAAGATGGTAATGTATGGGTATGGGGATACAGATGTGGAAGCTCAGCAGTTAAATTTGCTAATTTGAAAAATATTATTGATATTTCACCAAATTATGCAGTAAACCAATCTGGAGAAGTATTTAAAGTTGATACTCAAGAAATAAAATTACAATTAGCTAATATTATAAGAGTTTCTGAAAGCTCAAATCACGCATTATTCTTAACAAAAGTTGGAAAAGGATATAGTATTGGTGCAAATAATAAAGGTCAATTAGGTGATGGAACAACAACTGCAAAATCAGACCCAGTTATGATTCAAAATAGCACTGGTGTGCAAACATTAACTGATATTAAAGAATTAAAAGCTGGAACAGAATTTTCAATGGCTATAATGAAAAATGGAGATACTTATACTTGGGGAAGTAACGAAAATTATAAATTAGCAACAGATCAAGAAAACTATAGAGTATATCCAAAGAAAAACGATCAAACAAATAAAGCAATATTTGGTGATGCAGGACCAAATAGTGGTGCAATTATTGATGAACAAGGATATGTTTATACTTGGGGGTTAGGAACATACGGTAATTTAGGAAATAAATTATATGTTAATTCATCAGTACCAGTATTAGTTGGTGCTCAAGAAGCTGGACTTAACGAATATGACATAGTATTACATAAAGGCGAAACTTACCAAATTGTTGTAACAAATAAAACATTTAATGTTTTAAAAGAAGTTCAAGAAAAAGGTGAAATGAACTATAGTATTGGAAATAGCCAAATTGCAACTATTTCTAATAGTGGACTTGTAACAGGTGCAAAAGAAGGAAAAACAACAGCTATTGTAAATAAAGTTGGATCAGATTCAACAAGTATTGCAAATGTTACAGTTTTACCAGATGGCGTAGATATTGAACCAATGGCTAAAACTTGTATGTCACATACAGTTGTTTTAAAAGCTAATGGAACAGTATGGAGCTATGGTGTAAATTCAAGTTATGAATTAGGTAATGGAACTACAACAAGTAGTGATAGACCTGTTCAAGTTAAGTTCCCAGAAGGAACAATAATTAAACAAATAGCAGTAGGTAATACTCATAACTTAGCATTAGATACTGATGGAAATGTTTGGGGTTGGGGTGTAAACTCAAATAATTCATTAGGAAGAACAGCAAGTAAACCAGTAAATTTAGGAATTAGTAATGTTAAGAAAATTACTGCAAATAATGATCAAAGTATGATATTAACTACAGATGGATATGTATATGTATGGGGATTAAACGAAAATGGTGAACTAGGTACAGGAACATACAATACAGTAAAAACACCTACTTTACTAAATTATGTAAGTGATATATTAGATATTTCATTAGGTAAAAATCATTCTATATTATTAACAACAAATGGAAAAGTTTTGACTTCTGGTTTAAATGTTTATGGTCAAACTGGAAAAGAAGAAGGAAAGTCTAATACATTTACTCAAATAGAAGTACCAGTAACAATTGGTAAAATATCTGCAGGAGATAACCATAGTGTATTATTAAGCACAACTGGAGATGTATATACATTTGGATATAATGAACAAGGTCAGTTAGGTCTTGGAACAAAACAAAATGTAAAAATTCCTACAAAAACAAGTGTATCAAATATTATGGATATTTCAGCAGGTAAAAATCAAACAATAGTACTTGGTGCAAATAGAATGTTATATTCAACAGGTTCAAATAGTAATGGACAATTAGGACTTGGAATTAAAGATGATAAATTATTATTTACAGAAATTACAAAAGTAGATGATATGATGTCAATATCTTGTGGAAATACATATAATGTAGCTATTAAATATGATGGTGATGTATATGGTTGGGGAGATTATTATCACGGAACAACAGTAGTTAAAACAAAAACAAATAGCAGAATACCTGTTAAGGTTGGTAATGACTCAACATATATAGAAGAGCCAGAAATAAGTGTTAATGTAGATGGAACTAAACAAATACAAATTACACCAAAATATAGCTTTAATGTATTTAAAGATGATGAAGAAGAAAGCAATTTCAAATTTGAAAGCATTAATAACGAAATTGCAACTGTTGATGAAAAAGGTGTTGTAACAGGTGTAAAAACAGGAACAACTTGGGTTAAAGTAACTGAAAATAGCACAAAAAAACAAAATATTGTAATTGTAAGAGTTATTGAAAAAGATGCAACATATGTACCACAAATTGCCGGCGGAGATGGATATGCAGCAGTATTAAAAGGCGATGGTAGTATTTGGGGATTTGGATATAATTCTGATGGACAATTAGGTAATGATAAATTAATACCAATAAATATACCAGTCAAACCAATATTTTAGCAACATATAAACAAGTTGATGCAGGAAAGAAATTTACATTAGCTTTAAGAGCAGATGGAACTGTATGGGCTTGGGGAGATAATACTTATGGTGTATTAGGACAAGGTAATAGAGTTTCTGCAAGAAAACCAGTACAAGTACAATCATTAACAAATATAGTGGCAATTTCAGCAGGTGATAATCACGCTATAGCATTAGATAGTTTAGGAAATGTGTATACTTGGGGCTTAAATTCTAGTGGACAATTAGGTAATGGAAATACACAAACAGTAAGTGTGCCAGAAAAAATTAATAGTATAGGGAATCAAATTGTTGGTGTATCTGCTGGAGGAAACTTAAGTGCAATAGTTGATTCAACCGGTGCTGTGTATGTATTTGGTGATAATAGTAAAGAGCAAATTGAACCATTTAAATATAATTATGATGAATTTGGTCAAAAGATTTTACCAGCACTTAATACATATATATCAGAGCCAGAAAAAGTAAGTTCAATAAACAATGCTGTTAAAGTAGAATGTTTACAAAGTGGATTTGTAATATTAAAAGCAGATGGCAGTGTTGCAAAAACAAATAAATATGCTAAAGAGCAAAATATAGTGCTAGAAAATGTAGCTAGCAGTAACATAGTTGATATTTCTGCAACAAATGAAAATATAGTGTTATTAGATAAAGATTTAAATACATATACTTTTGGTGACAATAAAAATGGTCAAGCTGGAATAGGCACAACGAGTGATAAAGTTTCTTTACAAAAAGTAAATATGATTGAAGGAAAAACATATTTTAATATTGGTGCAGGATATAAGAATAACTATATAATCGATACAGAAGGATTTATGTATGGTGCAGGATCAAATGAATATGGACAACTAGGAAATAGTACATATGACGATAGTTTACAATTTACATTAGTTGGAGATAGAAAATTTGAAATTGTTCCTGATGCTAGAACTATGAAACAACCAGAAGAAGAAACTGTTTCAATACAAGCAAATGTATTTAATGTATTTAATCATAATGAAAGAAAATTAACTGATTATGAATGGAGTTCAAGCAATACAGATGTTGTAGTAGTTAACAATGGTGTTCTTGTATCACAAGATATGGGTACTGCAACAATTACTGCAAAAGATAAAGCAACAGGTGTAACTGCAACAGCATTAAGAGTTGTTCAACCATTAGATGAACAAAGAATTGATTCTATTAGTGTAAATGGTAAAGAAGCAAAAATATCTGGTGAAAATAAATATGAAGTATCAGTAGAAAAAAATGCAGATGGAACAGGAACACTAATAATAAAAACAAAAGATAGTACAGATCAAATTAGTATTGATGAAGGTACAACATATTCAGAAGGAACATTAACTCAAGATATACAATTAGATACTAAAACAAAAGTAGTAAAAATAAGAGTTAAAGTTAGCAATGGTAAATTAGTTGATTATATATTAACAATCAATGTAATTTCAAATGATGCAACTTTAGCAGAGCTAACTGTTGATGATGTTGTTCCTACTGCAATAAGTTCTACGAATATGAAATTATTGTAAAAGATACAGTAACAAAACCTGTAATTCACGCAGTAGCAAATTATCGTAAAGCAACAGTAAGCATAGATGCAGGTATTCCAGAAAAGAAAGAATCAACAAAAACAGTTGATATTTCAACTGTAATAAAGAAAACCATACCTATCCAAGTAACTGCAGAAAATGGAGATGTAGTAACATATAGTTTAACAATTTATAAACAAGATGCTTTAACTCAATTAGAATCAATAATGTAAATGGAAAAGAAGCAACAAAATTAAGTGAATTTGATATAAAGCTATTATTCCAAAAGATGCCGATTCTTCAGAAATTATTGCAAAGGCAATATACTCAAAAGCTAGAGCAGAAATAAATGGTTTAGGCGAAGAAGTACAAATTACTACAAGAACAGTAGCTACCATCCAAGATGAAACTATTGTAAAAATTTATGTAAGGGCTGGAAAAGGCGAAAACGAAAGAGAAAAAGTATATACATTAACTATTGACAAAGAAGGAACAGAAGATATTCAAGGATTATTTTCTGTAACTGTAAATGGTAAAGAAATTAAGCCTGTAGGTAAAATTTATAATGCATATATTGGAGATAAAACAAGTTCAGTTATAGTAGAAGCTATAACAATTAGTGATAAAGACTTAGTAAAAATTGGTGATACAGATGCTAAAGTTCATATTTCAACACAAACTGTTGAAACAAATGAAGGTATAACAACATATACAATTACTGTAATAGATCCAGAAGATAGCACAAAAACAAAAGAATATACTTTAAATATTAAAAAGCCATCAGCAGATAATTCATTAATGTCTATAACAGTTGGAACAAAGAGTTTTCTAAAGAAGCTGTTAAACAAAATGGTTCAAATATTTATAAAGTTAGTATTTCTGATAAATATGAAAAAGTAGATGTAATAGCAAAAGCAAATTATGAGCAAGCTGATGTTAGTGTAAACCACGAAGAGTACGAAAAAGGAGTTTCATCAAGAGAGGTTCAAACTGGGGAGAGTGAACCTACAAAGGTTGATATATTAATAAAAGCTACAAATGGTGATGTTGCTACATATACATTAGAAATTTATAAAGAAAATAGTAACAATAATTTGAAACAAGTAACTGTAGATGGAAATAAAGCAACACTAAGTAAAACTGAGAATGATACATATGAATATACTTTAGATAAAATTGTAGATAAAGTTACAATTGGAGCAATTGCAGAAGAGCTTTCAAGTAAAGTTGGAATAAATTCATATGAACAAGAAAAATCTGCTTCATATAGAGATGTTAAATTTGAAGGTAGATCAATTACTGTAAGCATACCAGTAACATCAGAAGATGGAACAACTAGAACATATAAATTAATTGTGTATGCACTTCCTGATAATGTAAATCTTTCACTTGTAAAAGTAAATGGTAAAACAGCAAATGCAGTACCAGTTAATAAATATGAGGCAAGAGTAAATAAAAATGCAACAAGTTTTGAATTATATGCAATACCTGAAGATCCAAAAGCTAAAGTACAAATTGATAGTAATACTGAAGTTACAGGAACTGCAAATGCAACAATTAGTAAAAATTCAGATGAAGTAACTGTTACAATAAAAGTAACAGCTCAAGATGGAACAACTCAAACATATACAGTAGTTGTTACAAATCAATCTGATGATTGTAAATTAGCAATATTAAAAGTAGATGGGGAAACATTACAACCAGACGAAACAGGAGTTTATAAAGTTGATAAAAAATTCTTAACATTGTCTGTTGATGTTCAAGCAATCGCAAATAATAATTATGCATCAGTAAGTATTAATGGAACAACACCTACTCTTGAAGAGCAAACATCAAATGTTACAACACCAGATATGTCTAATACTATAAAAATTAAAGTTATAGCAGAAGATGGAACAAGTAAAGAGTATACTTTAATAGTAAATAAATTATCTAATGAAACAGGAGCAAAAATAACAGTATCTTATGTAGTAGATGGAGCTGTAAAAGAGCAAGAAGTTGAGTTAGATGAAAATAATAAAGGTGTATTAAGAATACAAAATCAAGAATCTGTTGATATAAAAGTAGTTGCCAAAGACCCACTTGCTAAAGTTTCTATTAATGGAAGCTTGAGTGAAGTAAAACAAATGGTTGAAACAATTCCTACAACAGAGGAAACTACAAATGTTCCAATTCAAGTAATTTCTCAAGATGGAACAATTGGAAATTATGAAATTACAATTATTAAAGCATCAAAAGATAATAATTTGGCATCAATAAGTGCTGAGGGAATAGATCAAGATGATATTGTAAAAACATCAGATAATTCATATACAATTAAAATGCCAGATACTATGAATATTCTTAAATTAAAAGCAATTGCTGAAAGTGAATTTGCAACAGTTAAAATTGATGATGGTGAATATTCAAGCAATAACACTCAAGAATCAGAAATTCAAGTAGATGATTTGACAAAACAAATCAAAATATATGTAAAATCTGAAAGTGGTGATATTAAAGAATATTTACTAACAATTCAAAAAGTAACTGATTTAAGATTAGATAGTGTAAAAGTAGATGATCAAGAATGTATAATTGAAGATGGAAATTATGTAGCATTTATTGATAATAGAACAAAAGAAGTTGCATTAAAAATTACACCAAAAAATAAAGATGCATTAATTGCTACTAAGAATCTACAGATAGTAAATGGGGAGATGCAGAATCAAAAGATGTTCATATTAAACAAATTAATATAACAGGAGAAGAAACAACAGTATTAATTCAAGCAAAAGATCCTGCAGATTCTACAAGAATTAAAGAATATTCTGTAATTATAAAATATAAATCTTCTAATTCAGATTTAGAGCTTATTAGAGTTGATGATAAAGATGCAATTAAAATGGATGATGGATATTATGCAATTACTACAATGAATGCATCTACAAGCAAAATATATGTAAAAGCTGTAAATAAATATGCTAAAGTTTCAATTTCAAGCTTTGATGCTGAACAAGGAAGTAGTGAAAGAAATGTTAATTTAAGTAGTGAAAAAATTACAACAGTTGTTGTTACAATAACATCTCAAGACGGAAAATCAACTAATACATTTAATATATTAATTGAAAGAAAATCTGAAGATACAAGTTGTACAATTTTAATAAATAATTCATTAGCAGATGAAATAGATGAACAAACACATACATATACAAAATATATTGAAAGATCTGTTACTGAAGCAACAATTCTTGTAACTACTGATAGTGATGTTGCAACAGTTGAAATTGCAGGTGAAAAACAAACTAAGTTATTAGCTAAAACAGTAGAAATCGCAAATGAAATAACTCAAGTTGATGCAATTGTAACTGCCGAAAATGGCGAAAAAGTTGTAAATCACATAAACATTGTTAAAAAATCAACAGATAATACAATTGCAAGTGTTAAAGTTGATGGATCAGTTATAGAAGAAATAGATGGAAAATATGTTGCTACTGTTTATGATAAAGGTAAATCAACACAAGATGTATCAGTTGAAGTTACAGCAAATGAAAAACATTCAACTATACAAATTGGTGAAGGTAAAGAATGGCAACAGAATCCAGCAAAATCTACTGAGACATTTAAAGATGGAAACAGAAAAATTACTTTAAGTATTAATGTAAAAGCACAAGATCAAAATACAGATGTATTAACAAAAGAATTAGAAATTAATATTGTGTCAGATGATGTTTCTATTAAAACTGTAAAAAACGGTGATAATGTTGTAACAGATTATGATGAACAAACTCACACATATAAAGAGTATCTATCAAAAGATATTGAAGAAGTAAGTCTTTCAATTGAGGCAAATAGCCCATATAGTACCGTAACTTCTGGTGAAACAACAGGAAAACAAATTATTTCAATAAATAATATTTCTGTTAAAAATCAAGAAGAGGTAGATATAACAGTAACTGTAACTGCAGAATCTGGAAAATCACAAGATTATACAATTAAATTATTAAGAAAATCTGATAATGCAAATGCATCACATATTTATGTAGATGGAGTAGATATTATTGATAGATTTGAAGATAAGGATTCAGTACCTACTTGTGTAATTTCAATTGAAAGAATAAAAATAGTACATTAATAGAGGCTATTTCAGAAAACGAATTTGCAAATATTAAAATTGGTGATACTGATTCAGTAATTAAAAAAGCAAGAGCAAATATCCAATTGGATACTGAAAAATCAACTATTACTGTACCAATAGTAATTACTTCACAAGATGGAACTGTAACAAAAACATATAATATTTTATTTGTTAGATTATCAAATGATACTAAAATACAATGGTTAGAGGTAAATAAAAAACATATAATTGAAGATGAAAATGGAAATTATGAGGTTACTGTAAAGGCAACTCAAGAAATTGCAAATGTTAGAATTGTATTGTCTAATATTTTAGCTACTGTAACAATGGGTGGAGATGTAAAACAAGGTGAACTTGAAGAAAACATTATTTTACCAGAAATAGGGGATACTAAAAAGACAATTACAGTAACAGCAATGGACGGAACAGTAAGAACTTGTACATTAACAATTCATAAACAAGTAAATAATTTAGGATTAGAAAAAGTGTACTTAAATGGAAGAATTGCAACTAAAGTAGATGATAATACATTTAAAATTGATGTTAAAAAAGGAACATCATTAGCAGATATAAAGGCTATTGCAAGTAAGTCTGACGAATATGTAAGTATTCAAAATAATAGTCAAACTAAGGGTGAAAATACATATAAAAATTGCACAATAACATCAAAAGAAATTCCTATTAAAGTTACTGCTATGTTTGATGATGAAGTTGATGAACAAAAACAATATAAATTAATAATAAATGAAGTTGAAGCGCCAGATGTTGTCGAAGATTTAAAAGTAACAATTAAATTAGATGATGAGGAAATTCCTCAAGACACAGATGGAAATTATGTAAAAGTTGTAAGCAATGATAAAGATAATGGTTCATTATGGGCTGGAATTACATCAGAAACTTCTAAGGTAAAAATAAAAGATGATAATGGAGAAACAGATTATGAATATCCATCAAGTCAAAAAAATATTACTTTACAAAATGGGGTAACAGAAGTAACTGTAACAGTTAAAAATGGAGCTTCAGAGGAAAAAGAATATATGGTATATATTATAAAAGATACTGAAGATTTAGATAATGCAAACATAAAAGAAATTATTGCTGGTAAAGGAGCTGTAACAGAAGGAGTAATCTCACCAGAGCAAGATGGTTCATATACAACATTTATTAAAAAAGGTGAAACAACAATTGAATTAACAGCAAAATCAGAATATCCATATTCAAAAGTAAGTATTGATGGAAACCAAGAAACAAGAGGAACAAATACAAATAATATTAATATGGGTGATCTATCAGAAAAACAAGTTATTGTAAAAATAACATCTATTGATGGAACAACAGAGCAATATATTGTTAATATTTATCGTGAGCCAAGTGAATTAGATTTAAAATCTGTATTTGTGGATAATAGACAGGCAACTAAAGTTGATGATACAAATTATACAATTGATATTGTAAAAGGTACAAAGACTGTTGATATAAAAGCAATTTTATATAGTGATACTGAATATGTATCAATTGCAAATAACGATTTTGAATTACAAGAAAATACATTAAATAATTATGATATTGCAAATGGACTTAAAATAAAAATAATTGCTTCTAATAAACTAGATAATACAGCAGATGATTATATTCAAAAGGAATATATATTAACATTAACACAAGTTGACAAAGAAGAAGATTTAAAAGATTTACAATTAACAATTAAGGTAGATAATAAAGAAGTACAAAAACAAGATGATGGAATATATATTGCTAAAGTAAATAAAGAAAACACAAGTAGTATTGTAGAAGCAAGCTCTACATCAATTACAACACAAGTTAAAATAAATGATAAACAATTTAGAGCAAAAACAACTAAAGAAAGGTTGAATTACCTGAAGATATTACAGAAGTAACAATTTGTGCAAAAAACGGAGCAGTAAATCAAGTTGAATATAAATTGTATATTGTAAAAGAAGGTAGCAAAGAAGATAATGACTTTAGCTTAAAAGAAGTAAAAGCAAATGAAAAACAAGCAACATTAAAAGATGATGGAACATATGAAGTTGAAGTAAAAGCATCAGAAACTAAAGTTAACCTAGAAGCTATCGCTACACAAAAATTAGCATTTGTATCAGTTGATGGTAATAAAGAAACAAGAGGAAGCAATATAAAAGAAATTGATATGACGATAAAACCATAAAAGAAGTAAAAGTAATTGTAACTTCTTTAAGTGGCGATAAGAAAGAATATACTGTAAAAATTCATAGATTATCTGCAATTTCAGGTAAAGTAATTACTCAAGCTAAAGATTTAAGTAAACAATCTGCAACAATTGTAGTATATAACTCTAATGATACAAGAAAAGAAGATGATCTTGAGGATCCAAGAAAGGTAATTCAAGAAATTCAAATAAATCCAGACGGAACATTCTCTTTAGATTTAGTACCAGATGAGTATGACATAATTGTTAAAAAGACATCTTACTTAGAGCATAGATTAACAAATATAGTAGTAAAAGATGGGGAAATTGTTACTATAGATGATATAAATATTTATGCAGGTGATATTGTTAAATCAGGCGAAATTGAAATTGAAGATTTAGTTTCATTAAATGATAACATTGGGGTAGTTATTACTGATGAAAATAAAGATGAAAAATCAATATATGACCTAAATGAGGATGGAGTAATTGATAAATTAGATAGAAATATCTTAAAGAAAAATTATTCTAAACAATCTCAAACAGTAAAATGGGTAGATCCAAATAGTGTTAAAACATTAAGCTTAGCAAGTAGTAATGAACAACAATTTATATTACCTTTAAATTGCAAGTACACAATTACTTCAAATTACGGAACCAGAGTTCATCCTATAACTGGGAAAACAAAAAAACATTCTGGAATTGATATAAGTGGAACACACCATGCACAAGTTTTGGCTATTGCAGATGGTCAAGTAACATTTGCAGGAGTTCAAAATGGATATGGAAATTGCATAGAAATAAAACATACAGTAAATGGAAAAACAATATATAGTTTTTATGCACACTTATCTGAAATAGATGTTAAAGTAGGAGACAAGGTTGTGCAAGGTCAAGTAATTGGTCTTGAGGGTGGAGATCCTAAAACAGATCCAAACCCAGGAAGCAGTACAGGTCATCATTTACATTTTGAAATTAGAACAGCAAGTGGATCTAAAAATGATGTAGACCCTACAGAATATATTAAATTTTAAAGCAATAACAAAATTTTAGCTTTGAAATATAATTAAATTTACATATTAAAATTATGCACTAAACTTTAATTAAAGTTTAGTGCATTTTTTTACTTGTTTTATATATTTTTTTGTAGTAAAATCAAATAAGTGATAATTGAAAGGAGTGTTAAATATAAGTATTATAAAAAAAGGAATAATACACCTAAGATCATCAATAAGAATTGTAATTTTAATAAGTATTGCTTGTTTTATAATAATTGGAATATTAGCATTCTTTTATAAACCAGCATATATGGTTACATATAATGGTGATTTTATTGGTTATAGTGATAGTAAAAGTAAATTACAAGAAAAAATTAATGACTTTATCGAAAATGGAGATGGAAATAGTTCAAATATTGCATATGTACAAATTACTTCAATGCCAAAATATGAATTAACTTTTTTAAAAAGAAACATTTAACAAATAATGATGATATATATAAAGCTATCACATCTACAGGTGTTACATATTATAATTATTTTGCAATACAATTAAATGGTGAAGATAAATATTTTGTATCAACATATTCAGAAGCCGAAGATGTTGTAAATAAGTTGAAAGAAAAAAATAGTAATAATATAGATAATATAAAAATAATGGAAAAATATAATACAGAGCTTGCAAGTTTTACAAATACTGATGAGTGCGTATCTGCATTATATGAAGAAAAAAAGAGCGTGAAACCAGCCTACACAGGTACAAATAATAGTTCAACATATATAGCAAGTTTAGGAATTTCATTTGTTGAACCAGTTCAAGGAATGCTAACATCAGGATTTGGTGTTCGTAGAAGGGACAACCACAAAGGTTTAGACATTGCTAACTCAATGGGAACACCAATAAGAGCGGCAGCAGCAGGAACAGTTACATATGCGCAATATAATAGTGGAGGTTACGGAAATCTTGTTATAATTTCTCATGGAAATGGTGTACAAACATATTATGGACATTGTAGCAAATTATATGTTACACAAGGACAAACTGTTTCACAGGGAGAAGTAATTTCGGCAATGGGCTCTACAGGAATTTCAAAGGTTCGCATTTACATTGGGAAGTTAGAATAAATGGTGTTGCACAAAATCCGCGAAATTACTTATATAAATAAAATTACATAAATATATAATAAAAATAAGATTTGTGTTTTGACTAAAAACTCAAATCTTATTTTATATTAGCATCCTTTTTATTATTATATTTTATATAATATAGTTATTTGCTTATTATTTCTAAAAAAATATATTATTATGGCGATTATACAGTCTTAAAAAATTTATTACAAAGTTTTATAGCATTATTTTTTAAAACAATTTTGCCTCTTTCAGATAATTTATATGAAAATAAATCTGAATTGTGTATATATGTTCCAAATTCTGTTATTAATGTATAGAATTTTTTTATGTATGGATGGTTTGAATTTAACTTTGAAAATACTAAGTAATATTTATTGTTGTATGTATACAATATTGCACTTTTTGAAATAGTGTTGTAATTTTTTATTTTTAAAACATATGAAGAAAATAAACAAAAATCATCAAAATCTTTAAATTCATATACTAAATTTTCAGAATTTAAAGTATTTGTCTTTCTTCGTACTTTTATTTTTTTATTTTTATTTGGAATAACAACATCATTTTCATCTTTTTTTCCAAATCTTGTTACTGTTACTACAAAATCGCCATCAGCCATGGCTAAAGCTT